>QFCH01000130.1_pt1:0-80000 | contig 511403 bp, 456 predicted proteins | sample 5346071 | NCBI WGS metagenome assembly QFCH01 (sample SAMN09062255, study PRJNA434731) | Human gut metagenome, whole genome shotgun sequencing project. | isolation source: stool timepoint B chromium assembly | host: Homo sapiens | collected 2015 | reverse complement strand
CTTACATTTTTTTCATCAGAAAACCTGTCAAAATTTTTGACGGTACATTATTATAGTATAAGTAACTCAAAATATTACTCTGGTCAATCTGCGCAATACATTGCTGTCCCTGTTCTGTACCTGCAAATAAAGTCAAAAGCAAAAACAACAGCCACACAATAATCAATCCCTGAAAAGCACCTGCAAAAATTCCCAATATACGATTAACTCCTTTTAATACAGGAATCCGATTTATGATACGCAGTGATCTTCCGATCATAGATACAATCAAACCTGCAAGAAGTAATGCTACAAAATAGGAGACACCGGCAAGTATCCAGTCTGCCATTTTTCTCCCCAATGCCTCATAGATTCCACTCTGCTCCAGAAGATTATTTCCAGAATTCGTTATATAGGAAGCAACCTGTTCCGGTAAGGCTACTCCCACTACGTCAGTATTCCCGGAAACAGTCTGCGATACACTGCTCTGTCCACGTTCTTGAAACGCCTGTATACAATGCTGCTCCAAGGCAGTATATATCCCGGTATTATTTTTAATATAACTGCTGATATATGGCGTAGCATAAGAAATCAGGCCAATCAGCAATATTACAGATATCAGGGAATACAGAATGCGCAGCAAACCTCTGCGCCACCCACGGATCGCGCAGAACAGAATCAATCCTACCACCACTAACAATAACCAGTTCATTATTTTTCGCCTGCTTTCCCACTTCCGAATAATCGAAAACGAACCTGCTGTGTTTTTCCCTCCACAACAAAAGCATAATTGCGATACCCTTTTATGTGCATCATATGATACAAAGGCTCATTAAATTCATAATAAAATTTTTCCAGCCCGCCCATAGTATAAAGCGCGGCCATGGAATTGCTGGTCAGGCAAATTTCGTGGTTATCCAGAAACTGGATTTCTTCAAACGGGAAATCTGTCACAAACCGGGTCTGCTCATCACACTTCATATTATACACAATCACATTTCGTTTTGCCTCGTCTTTCCCCGATGCAAATACAAGTCCGAAATAGTTGTTATCATGAAATACCATTTTTATTTCTTGTTCTACGAGCTTCTTCGGACCCTCTTTGGGTACATTTCCGCCGCTAAATGTATAGACTCCCTGATCAGAAAATGCAAGTACCTGATTAGAACCGATATATGCGATTTCCGGAATCACAGTATCTTTATAAGTATATGTAGCTACAATATGATCTACTTTTTCTTCTCCGACTGCACCGAAATTATAAAATGTCACAGTACTCTTTGCACTGCCATCATGAATATCCAGACTGGACACAACCATTTTTTCTCCATCATCAGAAAGTGCAACATCCATAGGTGTTCCGCCTTTTTCTACATGAATGGCTCCTTCTGCCAGCTGTTCTCCGCTCTTGCTGTAAAGGGACAAATAACTGGTTCCGTCTTCTTCCATCAGGACAGCAACACTTCCGTTCGCAGACACATCCATCTTCATCACGGGCATGGTCACTTTGAATTTTCCCTGTGTACCACTTGCATTCATTACATAGATCTGTTTTCCCGTTGTATCGGCAAACGCCACATACTGTCCACGGACAGCCACAATTGGATTCTGCATCTCGTAACTTTGATTCCAGATGATCTGATTGTCCACTGTCACATAGGATACACCGTCATTGCTGTATTTCAGCAAATTTCCATTAAAATCTACAAACTTTGTCGCCTCGGTATCGGAACGATCTGCTGTACTGGTAATTCGATAGTCATCATATGACTTATGTTGCATAAAGATATAATAACTAATCCCCAGCACTACACAGATTCCAACAATGATCGCCACTACTTTCAACTGTTTTCTATGATGTTCCCGGACTTTGCGCTCAATCTCCTCCCAGTTCGCCTGAACCATCTGCAGATTACTTTTTCCTGCGTTCTTCATTCTTTCCTCCGTTCAGAACTTTGTCTGATGTACATATTTCAACCTTTATTATTCATCCCGTATAGAAACAGGCATTCTTGTTGCTCACCACCTGCATAGGTGGGAGTCATCTCACATCTGATATATCATAATGCATTTTTACGGTAAAGTCCAGAAAGTTTACGGCAATAATAACTGCTGTCCCTCATAAATCATATCCATATTTTCAATCTGATTCGCATTACAGATTTCCGGAATCATCGCAGTGGTATGATAAACAGCTTTGCTGATAGACATCAGGCTGTCCCCTTTTTTCACCGTATAATACCGGGCAGAACTGTCTGCTGTTCCGCCTGATATATCAGCGGCATTCTCGGATGTCAAATTATGACCTCCTGTATTCTGAGAAATATCTGATACCGATGCATCGGCTCCTGCACTCTGAGAAAGATTTGCGGACATATTTTCACCCGCATTTTCTGTCGCATTTCCTGTCTCTGTCGCACTATCACCCGTGCTCTGAGCACCCTGTCCCTTTTCATCACTGCCATTCCCTGCCTCTGTACCTGCAACTGATGCCTGTTCTGTTTCCTCCTGCATTCCTTCAGTGCCCGATGCCTGTCCATTTTCCACAGTACCGGATGCTGTGCCCTGTTCTTCCGCTATCAATTCTGAACTGTCATTGGCAATACCTCCCTTTTGTACATTTCCGGAAAAAGTCTGCAGCGTTTGTTCCAGTGTCTTCAGATTCTGATAATTTCCAATCTGTGAAATACCGGTTGCCGCCACCACTGCAAGAACTGCAATACCCGCCACATATACAAACGGTTGATATTTTTTTCGGGAAGGTTTTTCGTTTAACTTGTTCAGGATCGCCCGATAATTTCGTGCCACATCTTCACGAGATGACACTTCGCATTCCATTTTATTGCGCACTGGGTCGCTGTGTCGATTCTGTGCCACCAGGTATTCCTGCATTGCGGGATTTTTTTCATAATATACCGCATAGCCGTCCAGCCGCTGCAGTCTGCCCTGCTCCTGTACAAAAAATGTATCTGTACGATTTATCCTGTCCGACAAATACAAGAAACTGGAACCGTGTTCCTGCGTGGCATCAAAAAACTGCTGCATGGATGCTGATACTTCCTGATTACAGCCATCCAGTTCAAAATACCAGCCCAGCAGTTCATACTCAGAAAAATATTCCTTGATGCCCTGATATACGCTCTCCCAAAACAACTGCTGACGTTCCGGCGTAGAAACCGCTGCAAAAGGCTGTTCCTCATATTCACAAACCTGCCCGGCATCTGTGACAACTTCACCGGCCCGTGACACCTCATCTGTAACCCCATCCGGCTGCGCTACCTCTTCTGCAAAATACAATGCTGCATTTTGTATCTCATCAGACATCTGTTTTTCAAAATGCATATTGCTGTCAATGGCATAATTCAATGAAAATTCTACTTGTTGCGCACCGTTGATAAATATGTATTCCTGTCCTGCTCTTGAAAAATGTCTGCCCAGGAGCACTGCCGCCACAAAATCCGGATTTTTCTGTTCTTCCCGCAACGTACGGTGCACATAAGTATATACAAAATCTTCCACATATATTTTATACGTTTCTCCCAGTTTTCCCATCTGACGGATATTTTTCGGCAAAACAAACTCTCTGTCACGCTGATTTTCCATGTTCTATTCCCTCTTTCTACCATTTATACAGTCATAATGTTTTAAATTTCTCGGGGAATTTTACCATGGAAGTATTGTAAAACTTTGCCGCTTTTTGTAAAGAGACAAACTAAAACGAACTCCAACAAGGACATGAAAAATTTTCTGTGTCCGTTGCATCGCTTATCTCCGACCGCTTCCGCGAACTCGGCTGCAAAAACAGCAGCCTCAGACACACTCACGCGGTCGGGCTAAATGCAACAGCCACGACGAAAATTTTACAACGATCCTTTTGTTGGAGTTCGTTTCAGTTTTGTCTCATTTACGTGATGGCACCTCATGCCACGCAGTGCGTCGTGTGAATGGCTGATTATTTCACTGTGTAAATATAGAAAACGAAGCATCCTGTCAGGGAAAGCGATTAAGCAAACGACCGAGTTTCACGAGTTTTTGCGCGAGTGGGAACGACCTCTTTTTCAGGCGTGGGAACGAGCGCGATGAAAACGACGTGAAACGAGGGTAGTGAGCGTCTAGCGTCCTGACAGGATGCTTCGTTTTTGTATTAAAAATTAAATTTCAGCCAACAACAAGACAAACAAGAATTTAAGACAGGAAGCCTTTTACTTTTTTGTAAATGCTCTCTGCATCCAGTTCGTATTTTTTGATCAGCTCTGCACCAGGACCAGACTCTCCAAAGCGGTCATATACACCGATTTTCATTACTTTTGTCGGTGCTTTCTCGCTCAATGCATCACATACAGCGCTTCCAAGTCCACCGATAACGGAATGTTCCTCTACGGTTACTACTTTTCCTGTTTTCTGCGCGGATGCAATAACCAGATCCTCATCCAGCGGTTTGATTGTATGGATATTGATCACTTCTGCATCGATACCGTCTGCTGCCAGCAGTTTCGCTGCTTCTACTGCCTCATTTACACACAGACCGGTTGCGATGATTGTCACATCCTTACCCTCTTTTAATACAACACCCTTACCAAGTTCAAATTTGTAAGTTGCTTCGTCGTTGATCACCGGAACAGCCAGGCGGCCAAATCTTAAGTAAACCGGGCCTTCATACTCGTAAGCGGCACGAACAGCTGCTTTTGCTTCTACATCGTCACATGGGTTGATCACTACCATACCCGGGATCATACGCATCAGAGCGATGTCCTCGTTGCACTGATGCGTTGCACCGTCCTCACCTACGGAAATACCTGCGTGAGTTGCACCGATTTTTACATTTAAGTGTGGATATCCGATGGAGTTACGAACCTGCTCAAATGCACGTCCTGCTGCAAACATTGCGAAAGAACTCATAAACGGAACTTTTCCACAGGTAGCAAGACCTGCTGCGATGCCTGCCATGTTGCCCTCAGCGATACCACAATCAATGTGACGCTCCGGGAATGCTTTCTTGAAAATGGCTGTCTTTGTTGCACCTGCAAGGTCAGCATCCAGAACTACCAGATTCTCATGCTCTTTTCCGAGCTCTACTAATGTATTGCCGTAACTGTCTCTTGTTGCGATTTTCTTTACTTCTGACATAATGCTTCACCTGCTTTCTTTAATTCTTCCATAGCAATGGCAAATTCTTCATCGTTTGGAGCTTTTCCATGCCATCCGGCCTGATTCTCCATGTAAGATACACCTTTACCTTTGATTGTTTTTGCGATAATAGCTGTCGGCATACCTTTTGTCTCACGTGCCTCTTTTAATGCTGCTGCGATCTCATCAAAATCATTTCCGTTAATGTTGATCACATGGAAGTTAAATGCCTCAAATTTCTTGTCAATAGGATAAGGAGAGCATACATCTGCGATATTTCCATCAATCTGAAGCCCATTGTTATCTACAAATAACACAAGGTTATCCAGCTTGCGTGCTCCGGCAAACATAGCTGCCTCCCAGATCTGTCCCTCCTGGATCTCGCCATCACCAGCCAGTGAATATACACGGTAATCTTTACCGTCCATTTTTGCAGCCAGTGCCATACCAACTGCTGCGGAAAATCCCTGTCCAAGAGAACCACTGGACATGTCAATACCAGGAATATGTTTCATGTCAGGATGTCCCTGAAGCATAGAACCGATGTGACGCAGTCCTTCCAGCTCTTCTACCGGAAAATATCCTTTCTGTGCAAGTGTCGCATACAGACCCGGTGCTACATGTCCTTTGGAAAGAACAAATCTGTCTCTGTTCGGATCTTTCGGATTTTTTGGATCTACATTCATCTCTACAAAATACAGATAAGTAAAAATCTCTGCTGCGGATAAAGATCCACCCGGATGACCGGATTTTGCGCTGTGTACGCCGGTGATGATTCCTTTGCGCACTTCTACAGCAATTTTTTCAAGTTCTAACTTTGTCATAATGTGCTCCCTTTCTTATTCTGCCCTGACGGATCAGTTTTCTTATATTCTCAGTCTTGTTTCCTGTTATAAAAACAGATACACATTTTTGCTGACTATAATTCTACGCGTCCTTCCAGGGCTCTTAATAATGTAACTTCATCAATATATTCCAGATCACCGCCCACCGGCACACCGCTGGCAATTCGCGATACTTTAATTCCGGTCGGTTTGATCAGTTTGCTGATATACATCGCAGTCGTCTCTCCTTCCAGGCTGGAGTTCGTGGCAATGATCACTTCTTTCACATCGCCCTGCAGACGCTGCATCAATTCTTTCAGGCGGATATCTTCCGGTCCGATTCCAAGCATCGGGGAAATTGCGCCATGCAATACATGATACACACCATCATACTGTCCTGTCTTTTCATAAGCTGCCAGATCCCGGGGAGTTTCTACCACCATAATCGTGGAATGATCCCGTCCGCTGTTACTGCAGATTGGACACTCCTCTGCATCTGTCAGCGTGTAGCAGGTCTTGCAGTAACGGATATTTCTTCTGGCATCCAGAATCGTGTCCGCCAGACGTTCCACCCGCTCTTCCGGCATATTCAAAATATGAAACGCCAGACGCTGTGCGGATTTGCTGCCGATTCCCGGCAGAGAAGACAGTTCTTCAATCAATTTGCTGATCTGTTTACTGTAATAATCCATTAGAACGGAAAGCCTCCGCCCATTCCCATGCCGCCTGTAATCTTGGACATGGACTGCTGAGAAATCTCCTCCATTTTGCGCAGTGCTTCGTTTGTAGCAGCTACGATCAGATCTTCCAGCATTTCAATATCATCCGGATCAACTACTTCTTCTGCCAGTTTTACTTTCACTACTTCTTTTTTACCGGATACAGTCACTTCTACTGCTCCGCCGCCTGCGCTGGCAGATACTTCTTTTTCTTCCAGCTCTTTGGTTGCTTCTTCCATCTGACGCTGCATCTTCTGCGCCTGCTTCATCAGATTATTCATGTTTCCCGGCATTCCCCCCGGAAATCCACCTCTTTTTGCCATGTTGCATCCTCCTGTTATCGCAATTTTATTCGCGGTTATTCGTCTTCCACTTCAATATCCATGTGGACGATCTGTTCCAGATCGATATAATTCTCTTCGAATGGGCGCCCCGAATCATTTGACTGCATGACTACTTCAATCTCTTTACCGATCCGGTTCGAAATCCGCTCTGTGATTTCTGTCCTGCGACGCTCCTCCGACACATAAGTATATGCCAAATCGTCGTCAAACACCAGCATTAATTTATTTTCTCCGCCAAGACTTAAATGAGCACCCCTTAAATACGTAGCAGTCACACCCGGAAGTTCACGCACAATAGAACTCCAGCTTTTTACTACCTGACGGATGTCATCCGGGATTGCCTTCGGCATCTGCACCGGTTCTTTTATTTTCTTCGGTGCCGCCGGCTGATGCCCTCCTGCGGATACGGAATCCGGTGCTGCAGCGACAACCGCTACACCTTCTTCAACCTTTTTCTCCAACTGCGCCACACGGTCTGTCAAAGCATCCGGGGTTGTCTCCATGGACGGACGGCACAGTTTGATCAGTGCGATCTCTATAAGCACACGCTTCTGCGGTGCATATTTGAGCTGTCCGGACAGATCAGAAAAAATGCGGATATAACGCATGATCACATCAGCTTCGATCATGTCTGCCTCTTCTTTTAATAATGCCAGATTTTCACTGGACATGTCCAGTACATCTTCCATCTCATCCGAACTTTTGACCAGGAGAAGGTTGCGCAGGTACCATACAAAGTCTGTCACAAACTGTCCCAATTCCCGTCCCTGCACGATCAGATCCTCCAGAAGCTCGATGGCTGCCACTATATCATTTGCCAGAATAGAACGCAACAGACGGCTGAACACTTCTGTATCCACTGCACCAAGCACTTCCAGCACATGATCGTATGTCAGCGGTTCGCCCAGATAAAATGCGATACACTGATCCAACAGACTCAGGGCATCTCGCATGGAACCGTCTCCGGCTTTCGCCACATAACGGACTGCTTTTTCCTCTGCTTCTACGCCTTCCTGCTCCAGAAGATCCATCAGACGGGCTGAGATTGTCTCGATCGATATCCTGCGAAAATCATATTTCTGACAGCGGGACAAGATTGTAATCGGAATTTTATGGGATTCTGTGGTTGCTAAAATAAAAATAACATAGGATGGCGGTTCTTCCAACGTCTTCAGCAGTGCGTTAAAAGCTCCGATTGAAAGCATATGAACCTCATCGATAATGTATACTTTATACTTCCCCTGCGTCGGTGAATATGAAACTTCTTCCCGGATCTGCCGGATATTTTCCACACCATTATTGGAAGCCGCATCAATCTCAATAACATTCATGGAAGAACCTGCTGCGATAGCCTTGCAGGACTGACACTCCCCACATGGGCTTCCGTCCACCGGATGCTCACAGTTTACAGCTTTCGCAAAAATCTTTGCCACCGTAGTTTTTCCGGTTCCACGGGTGCCGCAAAACAGATAAGCATGTCCGATGCGGTCTGCCTTGATCTGATTTTTCAATGTTGTAACAATATGATCCTGTCCTTTTACATCCTCAAATTCGGACGGACGGTATTTTCGATATAAAGCCGTATAAGACATAGCGGCTCCTTTCTATGCTAACTCTTCAGAGCCAAGCAGATTTCAATCAAAAGTATGAAGCATGCTTGCATGAATGAATACTTTTGATTGTAAATCTATTTGGCGAGAAGCCACATCGAGATGAAGCAAAGCGTAATCGAGATGGCTCTGAAGAGTATTATTTCTTTTTTTAATCTCCGAAACAGATACCTACAATTTTTGCTTCTTTGATCAGCTGGCAATCCGGCTGTACCATCTTCAGCTTGCCAGCCACCTCACCCAGAGGTACTTTCTTGGTCTGACCATTAATCATACCAACCATATAACCGTAATCCTCATCCAGAATCAGTTTTGCCGCATGTGCGCCAAGCTGTGTACAAAGTACACGGTCATAGGCACATGGACTTCCACCACGCTGCATATGTCCCGGAACAGTAACACGCACTTCATTTCCGGTGCGCTCCTGGATCTGTGCAGCCACTTCATAGGAAACGGACGGATATTTTGTTTCTTTTTTCTTTGCTTTCAGCTCTTTCTTGGAAAGCTGTGCATCCTCTTTGGAAATCGCGCCTTCTGCAACTGCCAGAATGGTAAATCCTTTTCCATCTTTGCTTCGTTTGTTGATTGCCTCCACTACTTTATCGATATCATATGGGATCTCCGGGATCAGAATGATATCAGCACCGCCTGCCACACCGGCATGAAGTGGAAGCCAGCCAACTTTGTGTCCCATGATTTCAACGATAAATACACGGTTGTGAGAAGCTGCTGTAGTATGGATGCAGTCAATAACTCCTGTCGCAATGTCCAGTGCGCTCTCGAAACCAAAGGTAATATCTGTACCATAAATATCATTGTCGATTGTCTTCGGCAAATGAATGATATTCAGCCCTTCCTCCCGAAGCAGATTTGCTGTTTTCTGTGTGCCATTTCCACCAAGGATCACCAGACAGTCAAGATTCAGTTTATGATAGGTATGCTTCATTGCAGCCACTTTATCCAACCCGTTCTCATCAGGTACACGCATATATTTAAACGGCTGACGGGATGTTCCGAGTATTGTTCCGCCTTTTGTCAGAATTCCGGAAAAATCTTTGGATGTGAGCAGACGATAATTTCCATAAATCAATCCTTTGTATCCATCATAAAAACCATAAATCTCCAGTTCATCCAGATTAGCATTTAATCCTTTTACTACTCCGCGCATTGCTGCATTTAAGGCCTGGCAGTCTCCACCACTTGTCAGCATTCCGATTCTTTTCATCTTTTCCGCTCCTCTCTCAATTCACAGATCATCTGTTTTCCCAGACATGACATCTTTCTTTGCACATCTCTATTATAAAGCAATCTGCGAAAAAAACACATTGTCTGTTCTGAATTTTATCAAAATAGCTACGGGATTACAAGACTAATTGCCCTGTCTGAAAAATTTACGAACCTTTTACAAAGTCTTTTCGGGGATTGACGAACCTTTGAAAAATGTTTATACTAATTAAGTCTTATTTTGGAGAAGTACTCAAGTGGCTGAAGAGTCTGGCTTCGAACACCAGTAGGTCGGTAACACGGCGCGAGGGTTCAAATCCCTCCTTCTCCGCTGAAAAAGGGAATGCAAAAACGATTTTCGTTGTGCATTCCCTTTTTTATTTCAGTCAAACAGATCTTCCACGCCACACCCCAGAACCCGGGACAAATTTACAAGCGTCTGCGCTTCTGCCTTTCGAATATCCTGCTTCCTCTGTTCATACAACTGCACCATGCGCAGAGATGTGCCTGATTTTTCGGCAAGCTCTTTCTGCGTCATACCGCAATTTTTCCTCATTCTCTGCAGGTTACTGATCTGAGCTGATTTTTCTTTCGCGATAATCCCATCTGCTACCGTAACAAATTTTGACAAGTCTGCCTCATGTAAGGTCGGATACATGGACAATATGCGTTGAATCGTCAGTCCATACTGCTGCAAATAGGAAAAACGATGTGCCCGATACCACTGATAATAGGCAAGGCTCCAGCCTGCCCAGTATTCCGGTGATTTATCAATTTCTTCGGAAGGCATCTGCGTCGGTCGGTGATCTTCCGTGCGATAGATTACTTCGATTGCAAGTTCCGGACCGGACAAGCCTGCCACGTATTTCGGGTTTCCCTGCTCAAACTGTTTTGCAACTCCGGAAGTCAAAAATTGCTCATAAAAACGCTCCGGATCATAATGAAGATCTACAAGTCCATAATCAAACATGTTTCCAAGGTTATTCATAGCATCATTCAGATAAGTTTCCGGATAAGCGTGCATCATCGTTTTTCCACTCCTCTCGTAGAATATCAATCAGATAAATCGCATCTGTAGCTCTCTTTTTGCTCCGTTCTGAACGAAACGCTTCCCTTGCGCCCTGATCACGGTTCATCTTCTTCGGATAATAAGTCTCTTTTTCCGCATAAATAGCTTCCTGAAAAGTAAGATGGTGAAATGCCTTTTTACTTTTTAATACAATCTGTTCCCCTAATTTTCCAAGATACATTGCCTTTTCCAGCTGGGCAAGTGATAATGTATTATTCAAAAAAGCATTAGCAAATGCAAAATAGGAATCATCTGCTCGATAACCAATGATAATATCTTTGTCTTCGTATTCCGGCAAAAAAGTATCTAACATGTATTCTTTTCCTTCTGCTGCCAGATCATTCGATATTTTAAAAACACGGTTTTGCAACAACAATGATAACCAATTTAAAATATGATACCTGTGATCTGACAGATCCAATATAGTAAGTCCGCCAAGATCTAATTGATAACAACTGGCATATCCACTGTTTTCTTCTGTGCATGCCCATTCTTTTGCAAGATCCACATTTTCTGTACAGTAAAAACCCAGACCATAATCATTCCGCACATTTCCCGCTCCATAAACAGGCTGCTGTATTAATTTTTGTGATCCATGATAAATCGTAAGTTTTCCGCCCATACACGCACTCCTTTTTTCTGTCCAAAAACCATATTCAAGTCGAACGCACGTGAGACTTGGTGCGTGATTCTGGTCAGCGAAAGCTGACATATTCTTTTCAGAATCACTGCACATCCTCGCGGAGCGTTTATCTCAGTCGGAGATTGTACTCCCACTGAGAAAGACTTGTTATTACTCACCACTTGCAGAAGTGGGAGTCTTCTCGACTGAGATAAATAACATTTTTCATAATAATTATATCGTCACAACGATACCTCTGTCAATAGATGTTATTTTCTCACATCCCGGATCATACTCGCTGCGACCATCACCGCACCGACGATCAGAACCACCAGTCCGATATTTTGTCCACCGAAATCCATCCAGTTATGAAAGTTTACACTTGGTCTAACAACTCTATTGTAAGCAACACTGATCAGCGTGTTAGCAAAAAACATCCATGCACCACAAAGTGCAACTGTAATACTGGTTTTCATCAAGCGACTACATCTGATGTATCGGAACACCACAAAAATTCCCCATGCAAGTATTGAAAAAACGGTCATAACCCACAAGTTCTGAGCAATAATGACACCTGTCACGCCTTTCACATAAAACAAGCAGCCGAAAAATACCATCAAATAGCTTAACACTGTATCAAGTGCCATACAGATCAGACCTTTGTGGCGCAATATCGGCCAGTCATAATGCCAGCTGCATAAAATAATCGGCAAAAATATACCAAGTAGACCAAAGCTGACGCCAAGCAGTGACATGATCAGCCAGTTACCCCCTAACACAATCCGGCAAACACACAGCATATAAATGATCGATCCATAAAAACACCAGAAACACTTTTCTGCGCGTCTTGTTTTGGTCATCACCGGTACATTGATAAAAGAAAATACCATAGCAAGCCCACCGACTACGATAAAGAACCAAGAGAGGCGGTGCTCCGTCACAAGATTCCCGATAAAGCACGGGATTAAAACTGCCAGATAACAGAGATACGTCACCCATGTATAGCCTTTTAATATCCGCAGATATCCACGGGACTGCTCCTCAATCTCACGCTGATGCATATCATCACTGGCGGTCAGCAGCTCATGCTCTGACACATGTAAGATTTCACACAAACTGGTAACCAGCGTCATATCCGGATAGGACAGACCGCGTTCCCATTTGCTGACGGCTGATTCTGATACAAATAACTGTGTTGCCAGCTCTTTCTGAGAGAGTCCGGCGGCTTTTCGTTTTTCTTTTATATATCTTCCGAAATTTTCTCTTTTTTCCATTTCAGATTTGACTCCTTTCGATATCCCGCAAAGATGCTTTTCCCATTACCCACCTCTTAGCGCTCTATGCACCGGAAACGAGGGGATGTGCAGTGATTCTGAGAAGAATATGTCACCTTTCGCTGACCAGAATCACGCACCAAGTCTCACGTACGTTCGACTTGAATCTGCCTTTAAAACATTCTTTGCTGATTTTTATTTCAGTTCTGTCCTGCAGGAACAACTACGACATCTCTGTCTGTGCTCCCAGTTATAACAGCAAAGCCCATCCCCGTCAATCTTTTCATGCAAAAAAAGGACTCGACCATTGGTCAAGTCCAGTGTTTCTGCGGGTTTGTGCCACTTCATAGTTTTTTTTCAAATCCAAATGTATTTTCCATTATAAAATACACATCTCAAAAATGTGCTATCTTGTCTTCATATCCAGACAGACCGTTCCAAAAAGTGGCTCTAAAACAGCCAGAATTTCTTCTCTTTTTTCAAAAACTAATGGCAGCTGCTCCGGTTTTACCTGAAGCTTTGCATAACCTTCCGGATGCCGGACTCTGAAATCAGAAAATCCCATATCCATCAAAGCACTTTCTGCCTGTTCCACCTTCTCCAACTGCTCTGCTGTGATCCGCGTTCCTGTCGGAATGCGGGTAGCCAGACAGGCATATGCCGGTTTCCGTGCAGTAAATAATCCCAGCTGTTCCGATACATCACGCAGCGCCGGCTTTGTAATTCCGCAGATCCGGAGCGGAGATAATACCTTCATCTCCTGCAATGCCTTCATACCAGGTCTGTCATCTGCATCATCAGAAGCATTTGTTCCATCTGCCAGACAGGTAAATCCAAGCTCCAGTGCTTTCTTTTGAATCTCAGAAAAAATCACTTTTTTGCAATAATAGCAGCGATTTGCCGGATTCTGTACGACAGCCTCCTGACTTAGCACATCCCGCTCCAGAATAGTCAGCGGAATCGCATATTCTTTGCAAAAACGAATTGCATCTTCTTTTTCAAATGTCGGCTGAAATGCGGTAGACACATAAATAGCCGTCATTTCTTTCGCATATTTTTTTGCCATATAGCATAAATAGGCCGAATCGGTTCCTCCGGAAAATGCAATGGCAATCTTAGGATACTTGATAAAAAAATCTTTTAATGTCATATAAATCCCTCTTTCACAAGCAACGCAACGCGAATACTAGTACATCGTTTCGTAAATAACTGTACTGGATATTTTTGATGAAACTGGCAACTCACACTGAAAGCTTTCTGCCAAAGCTGATTAAAACTCTTTTCGGCCGCTCTTATCCGGAATTCCCATCTCGATACGATATTTATTGACTGTACGGCGGGACAATTTGATGCCCTTTGCGATCAGCAGATCACTGATCGCCTGATCGCTATATGGTTTTTTCTTGTTCTCACTGTCTACAATCTCCCGGATCATTGTTTTCATCTGCTCCGGTGTCTTATCCTCCATTCCATCGGTATTGCTGCTTTTTACTGCAACAGAAGTCAGAAAGTAGTTCAAAGGAAAGACTCCCCAGGAACATTGCAGATATTTTCCGCGCATGGCACGGCTGATCGTAGATTCATGAAGATCCAGCTCCTCCGCCAGATCCACCAGCCGCATTGGACGCTTATGTCCCGGTCCTTCCAGGAAAAATTCATGCTGTCTTTCCACCAGAAGATGCATAACTCTGGATAATGTAGAGGAACGCTGTGAAATACAATTAGACACCCACTGCGCCTGCTGCACTTTTTCCTGCAGGTACTTTTTCGCCTCCGCATCCGTAGTACTCTGCATCATTTCCTGATAATAATTGCTGATGGAAAATCCCGGATATTGATACTCATTAATCAGAATCTCGAACTGATTTTCCAATTTTACAACCACCGCATCCGGACTAATGTATCGTAGCTGCTCCCTGTCACTGAAAGAACTTCCCGGCTTCGGATTCAGGCTACGAATCTCCTCACAGGCCTGCTGCACTTCTTCCAGGGAAACCTGCAGTTTCTTTGCAATGTTTGGTAAATGGTTTTTCGCAACTTCTTCCATGTAATGTTCAATGATCTCTACGGTCACGTCAGAATAATTCTTTTTCCTCTGAATCTGAAGCAACAAACATTCCTGAAGATTTCTGGCACCTACGCCCGCCGGATCCAGTTCCTGAATATCCTGCAGCAATTCTTCAACCTTCTCTTCCGAAACATTAAAATGATCTGCAACCTGCGCAAGTTCCCCGGAAAAATAACCACGGGAATCCAGCGAACAGATCAGATATTCCATGATCACACGCTCCAGTTCGGTATAATCTGCCAGCAGAATCTGTGCGTGCAGATATTCCTCCAGATTTTCCTCGGACTGTCTGCTGTCATGCCAGTTTGCTTCCATATTTTCCGCATCGCGCTCCTGCTGATAATATACACGATTTTGCAAGTCTGTAGACTCCAGCCAGTCCAGCTTCCGCTGAAGATCTTCCTGCTGCATATCCGCTTTTGACTGACTGGAATCTGCCAGCTCGATCACCGGATTCTCCAGTGCCAGCTTTTCGATATAGCCTTCCAGTTCCTGCGCGCTCATTTGAAGAATCTCCATGGACTGAACCATATGCTGTGATAAAACCTGTTTCTGGCTGAGCTCCATCTTAAGTTCCATTGCAAATCCTCTCTTCTCTTATGTCGTAATAATATTTGTATCCTTCCCCTCGGGGTATTTTTAAATTCTGAATGACCTTATTTTACAATATTTTATAAACAACCGCAATGTTACTGATTTCGAAAAACACGCATTCTTACTCATTCTAAAAAATCAAGTGAAAACAATTATTTCTGATATCCAAGAAATGCTCTTACACAGCTTAACTGTGCAAAATCTTTTGTTCCGAAGCCGTAACCGATCTCTTCTATTTCCATATGCATTTCTTTTGTATAAGTCTCTACAAAATATTTCAGGATAGCTGCCCCCGTCGGTGTCAGTAATTCTCCGTCAAAACTGCTGCAGTATACCGGCATCCCCTTAATAATCTCGGCTGTGGCCGGCGCCGGAACAGGAAGAATGCCATGCGCACAGCGAACAGTGCCGTTTCCGACACAGACCGGAGAAGCCTGCACTTCATCTACGCCAAGCAGTTCAAGGGCAAGGCAGCTTCCAACCACGTCGATCAGAGCATCCACGGAACCCACTTCATGAAAATGGATCTGCTCCATATCAGTTTGATGCACTTTACTCTCTGCTGCTGCAATGTTACGGTAAATTCCCTCAGCATCTCTCTTTACGGCATCGCTCATATCCAGCTTTGAAATCTGCTCCAAAATAGCAGCAACACTTGTATGGGAATGATGACCATGTGCATGGCTATGCGCATGTTCATGATCGTGTGTATGTTCTTCCTCATGAGAATGAATATGCATTCCTTCATGAGTATATACATGTTCTTCAGCATATTCATGTTCATGCTCATGATGATGTTCGTGGTCGTGAGTATGACTGTGTTCTTCTTCATGATGATTATGCTCATGGTGGTGATGTGCTTCTGTCCCTTCTTCGGTACCATTGATCTCCACCTTCATATGAATCCCACCGATTCCCTGTTTGCATATTTCCTGTGGAATCACACACACTTCTTCGCTGATCGCATTTAATTTTTCCAGAAATAATACTTTCTGTTCTTCTGTGAGCAAACTGTATAATGCACCCATCAGCATATCTCCGGCAGCGCCAGTCTTACATTCCAGATATAATATTTTCTTCACACTAATCTCCTCCGCACTTATTTTACTTTATAAACTTCTGTATTGCATCTCCAAACTCTTTGATCTTGTCTAAATCATCGTCCTCAACAGCTTCTACAATACAGTGATTCAGATGATCCATCAGAATCACTTTTCCTGCATTATTAATGGCAGAGCGAACCGCTGCCAGCTGTATCAAAATTTCTGCACAGTCTTCTTCCCGGTCTACCATCCGCTTTACTGCTTCGAGATGGCCAATAGCTCTTGCCAGACGATTGGAAACTGCTTTAGAATTCGGATGGTGATGTCCATGTCCCTCTGTATGGTCATGCGTGCCTCCATTTTCCAAAATTTGTGCATGATCATTTTCCTCTATATGTGAATGTCCATGTGCCAGCCCCAATTCATGTGCCAGTCTGTGCGCCTGTTCTGCCACATCGGCACTCTGCTGTTTTTCCACCATTGACTTTTTTGCCTTTGCCATGTTCCTACCTCTTCATAATTTTGTTTGCCAGACATGCCGCGCCATATCCATTATCAATATTTACTACGCCAATTCCGTTCGCACAACTGTTCAACATGGACAGTAATGCTGCCAGGCCACCAAAACTTGCACCATAACCAACACTGGTCGGCACTGCGATCACCGGCACTTCCACCAGACCGCCAACAACACTTGCCAGCGCACCTTCCATACCGGCAATTACAATGATCACATCTGCACTCCGGATCTGATCGATCTTACCAAACAGGCGATGAATTCCTGCCACACCCACATCGTATACACGGTCTACTTTATCCCCGAAAAACTCAGCTGTCAATGCAGCTTCCTCTGCCACCGGAATATCTGAGGTTCCAGCTGTCACAACTGCGATCGTCCCTTTTTCTTCCTTTGGCACCGGTATCTTTCCTACCATAATGATTTTGGAAAGTTTTTCATATACTGCTTCCGGTGCAACTTCTTTCACCGCTTCATAAGCTGCCTCTGATGCCCGCGTCACAAGGATCCTTGCATTCTCATGCATCATATGTGTAACGATACCTGCAATCTGCTCCGGTGTCTTACTCTGACCAAAAATAACTTCCGCTTCACCAGTCCGCAGGTTCCTGTGCTGATCAATATTGGCATATCCAATGTCTTCATACGGCAAATGCTTCAAAGATTCTAATGCAGTATCCACATCCATGCTGTTGTCCGAGACCTTTTTTAATATATCTGATAAATATGTTACGTCCATTTTTTTCCTCCAACATCTGTATGATCAGGAATGTTCCGGCATTCTTGCTCCCAGATACGCCTCATGCAATGCATGACATATTCTCCAGCGCATCTTTGCAAGTCTAAATTTCGCAACTCCATAAATCCTGCAAAACATTTTTATGCCGATCATATTTTTCTTATTTTAACAGGATTTATGTGATTTTTCATCTATATTTGTTTCACTTTTTAGATAAATACATTTTTTGCTGCAAATAAAGAGCATCCACTCATGCATTTTTACAATATTCAGAATGTGACAAAAAGAGGACCGCTATTTTGGCATCTGTTCTTAATACAAAATGCACAAATAGCAATCCTCTTTGATATGTCTGACCATCTGGCACAGCCGTTCCACATTGTAACGTTTTGCTCCTTATTCATTGCAAGATTTCTATCATTCTTTTCCCATCGCAGATGGAAGGTGTTATAATTTTGCTTCCTGATGGCTGACTCTCACCTGAAGCCAGTGCCCCAGACTGGTAATACACATCAATACGACCACCAGAAAAATTCCCGGAATCAGAACGATCCACCAGGCTCTCGACATCAGTGCTTTTTCTGCCAGAGACAGCATACTGCCCCAGGAAATCACATCCAGCGGCAAGCCAATGCCCAGGAAACTCAGCGTCGACTCCGCCACGATCGCGGAGCGGACATTCATTACCACCATAAACATAATTGATGACACAAAATTCGGTGCCAGATGTTTCCATAAAATATGCCAGAAACTTCCTCCCATGCATTTTGCTGCAATCACATATTCACTGCTGCGCAGCTGCCGGACTTCGGTACGGATAATTTTTGCAATTCCAAACCAGCTTGTCAGCCCGATGACAATGGATATCGAGCCGATCGTTGCCTTTCCCATAATGGCCTGCAGGAAAATAATCAGCAGCAGATTCGGGATGCTTAAAATAATCTCCGTAAAACGCATCAGCAGCGTATCCACTTTTTCTCCGGCAATTCCACTGATCGCACCATAAACAATGGCAATCACGGTAGAAAGCGCCGTTGATGCCACACCGATCAGCAGAGAGACCCGTCCGCCGTGCCAAATGCAGGAAAAAATATCTCTTCCCAGCGTATCTGTTCCAAACCAGAATTCTGCGCTCGGTGCCTTGGTATAATTCATCAGGTCCAGATAGGATGGATCTTTTTTGCAGATAACATCTGCAAAAACGCAGCCCAGCACGATGACCAGCAATATAATGCACGAAGCAACCGGCATCTTTTTCTTTCCACAGGCTGTATCTCTCTTTCTCTTCATCATAATTATCCCCGTTCACTTCGTACTCTCGGATCAATCCGCTCATTCATGATCTGTCCGACCATGTTGCAAAAGATCACCACTGCACCTGTCAGCAGGCACAGAACCATCAGCATATTGTAATCGCCGTAACGGGCGCTTTCGTAAGACAGCGTTCCGATGCCCGGATAGGAAAATACCGTCTCTACGATATAGGTGCCTCCCAGAATATGCGGAACAGAGATCGCCATCAGACTGATATAAGTCGGCATAATATTGCGCAGGCAGTGGCGGCGCATAATCTGTCCCCGGGACATGCCCTTTGCCTTACAAAGCAACACATAATCCCGTCTGGTTTCCTCCAGAAGCCGGTTTCGGATCATGTAGGCGTAGTACCAGAGATGCTCCAGTATCACCACCGCCATCGGCATGATCAGATGGCGGATACGGTCTGCCAGATTCGCTTCCTGCCCGATGCTGTAAGCACCACTGCTTGGAAGGATTCTCCAGATCACACTGAAAAGCAGGATAAAAACCAGCGACAGCCAGAATTCCGGGATGCAGCTGGACAAAGTACCAACCTTGCACATCACACGATCAAATACACTGTTTTCTTTTGCTGCGCAGAGAAGTCCAAGAAGCAATGCCCCTGCAAAAGTAATGACAAATCCAATTCCGCCAAGGATCACCGTATTTCCGATTCTCCCCCGGATCACCTGCGTGACCGGCTGCCGGTATTTGTAGGAAACACCAAAATCTCCCTGCAACGCATTCTGCACCCACCGAAAATACTGCGTCGGAACCGGATCATTCAGTCCCAGTTTTTCCCGGGTCGCTTCTTTTTCCTCCACACTCATCTTCTCCACACGCTCTCCATAATAAGATTGCAGCGGATCGGTCGGAGTCAGACGCGAAATCGTAAAAACAAGCACAGAAAGCACCAGCAGACTGCATAAAAATACCACTATTTTTTTCCAAATATATAAAAACTGCTCTCTGTACTTCATAATTCCTCCATAGTCACGCGACCCGTATCTGCTTATTTGTCCGCCGGCTGACCGGCATTCACTTGCATATTTCATTATCCGTTCTCTCTCTGCTCCTCCGACCCGCCATAGCGTTTTCTGCTGCCAGGCAGCATCGGCACAGCCTTCAGCAGTTTTTTCGTATAAGGATGTGTCGGATGATAAAAAATGTCTTCTGTGGTCCCGACTTCCACCAGTTGTCCATGATTCATGACCCCCACCCGGTCGCACAGGAATTCTACCATTGCCAGATCATGTGCGATAAATAAAATCGTAAATCCGTGTTCCTCCCGCAAATGGCGGAACAGATTCACAATCTGCGCCTGAATGGACACATCCAGAGCCGCGACCGGTTCATCCGCCACCAGCAGTTTTGGTTCCATGGACAGCGCTCTTGCAATCGCCACACGCTGCCGCTGACCTCCCGACAGCTGCGCCGGATACTTATCCAGATACATGGATTCCATCCCCACACAACGAAGCTGAAATTCTGCTTCCTTACGTGTGCTCTCCCGCTCCGTTTTCCTGTGGCTGATCCGCAGCGGTTCTGCAATGATGTCAGCCACTTTCATACGCGGATTTAAACTCGATGCAGAATCCTGAAAAATAATCTGCCGCTGCGTCTGCAGCATTTTTCGATGTGACCGGAATTCTTTCTTATCACAGATATTGATCCCGTCAAAAAGGATTTCCCCTCCCGATGGCTGATAAATATTCATCAAACACCTTGCTACCGTAGATTTTCCGGAACCGGATTCTCCCACCAGACCGAAGATCTCACCTTTTTTCATAGTAAATGACACATCATCCACTGCTTTGGCGGGATGATTGCTGCCATGAGCAAACACATGCGTCAGATGTCTGACCTCCACCAGCGGTTCCTCCGATACGCAAAAATCAGGGGAAACCTGCCATCTTGTTTCCCCGTTCTCCTGATTTCGTATGATTGTCTCCTGCCCGCGAAACCTCGGATCCAGTAACCATGTCGCAGCAAAATGTGTATCACTGACCGGAAACATTGGTGGCTGCTCTTCAAAATCAATCGGCAATGCATACGGATTCCGTGCCGCAAAGGCATCCCCCCGGGGTGGATTGATCAGAACCGGCGGCATGCCTGGTATCGTCTTCAGGCTGCATTTCCCCCGGGCCATGGACGGATGCGCCTGCAGCAATCCTCTGGTATACGGATGCCTCGGATCTGAAAAAATCTCATCTTTTGTTCCAATTTCCACAATTTTACCTGCATACATGATCGCAACCCGGTCTGCAATATCTGCCACCACACCCAGATTATGCGACACAAAAATCATAGCCGTATGCAACTGTTTCTGAATCTCTTTCAGCAGTTGCAAAATCTGTGCCTGAATTGTCACATCCAGTGCTGTCGTCGGTTCATCTGCGATCAGAATCTTCGGATCCGCAGCCAGTGCAACCGCCAGCACACTCCGCTGTCTCATTCCACCGGAAAACTGGTGTGGAAACCACTCACATCGCTCCTGTACATGATCGATTCCCACCAGTTCCATCAGTTCTGTCACTCTGCGCCCGATTTCTTCCCGGCTCAGTGTCCGGTTATGCATGCGGATAGCCTCAGCGATCTGCCTGCCGATACGGACCGTCGGATCCAGTGCACTCATCGGATCCTGAAATACCATAGAAAACATGCTTCCCCGCAGTTTCTGCATTTTCTTCTCCGGATATGCCGCAATGTCTTCCCCGTTAACGGCAATACTCCCATTCTCAATCCATCCATTTTTCGGAAGCAGTTTCATGATACTTTTGCACAGTACACTTTTCCCACAACCGGATTCTCCGACAATTGCCAGAACTTCCCCGCTTTTCAGGGAAAAACTGACGTCCCTGACTGCTTCCATTTTTCCTTCTTCTGCCGCAAAACTCACTGACAGATGTTCTATATTCAAAAGTTCTGACATTGCCATCTCTCCTACTCTATCGTCCAGTCACAGACATTCCAGAAAATGCCCACACCGTGGTGTCCAAGTACCGTATCACTGCTGATTCCTTTGATATGATCATTCACCACATACATGGCATCAATATAGCAGAAAAACGTATATGCCGGTGTCTTCGCCAGTTCATTCTGAAACTGTGCATAATATTCCGCCCGCTCTGACGGGTCATCTGTCTCCCGCGCTTTTGTCAGATATTCATCCACCAGCGGATTGGAATAACCGGAATAATTGGCTCCTTTGTCTGTTCCAAATACCTTATATGTATGGTCATCCGCATCAAACGGTGATCCCCAGCCAATGATGCAGCATTCCTGACCGCCCCAGTCAATGCCTTCTGCCGGAACATTTGCTTTTACATCCAGTCCCACTGCCTGCAGCTGCTGTGCCGCGATCTGTGCCATATCGATACGCACCTGATCAGTCGAGGAAGCATTGATGGTAAAACCAATGCGTTCGCCATCTCTGCACCAGTAACCGTCCGCATCTTTCGTGCAGCCTGCCGCCTCAAACATCTGGGCTGCTTTCTCCGGATCATACTCATAATATTCCACATCTTCATAATTGTAAATATTGCGCTGCAGCGGACCGTATGCCACTTCCCCATGCCCCAGCAGTACTGCGTCTACAATCGCCTGCCGGTCGATCGCATAATTAATACCCGGAATCAGATCCGCATTTTTCTGCCAGTATTCATTTGCAAAATTATACAGAATACCGCGATAATCCGATGTTTTCATATCATATACCGTATAAGTATCACTGTTTGCAAAATTCTGTGCGTCTTTCGGCGTCACCTGTGACAGATTCAGTTCTCCGGACTGGAGCTGCAATGCTTTTGCATTATCATCCGACACAATCTTGAATACAATGTTTTCGATTTTTGCAGGACCTGCAAAATAGTCGTCATTTCTTGTTAAAACAATCGCCTGACCATCATCCCAGTGATCCAATTTATATGGTCCTGTGCCGACCGGTGCACGGAAAAAATCCGACTCCTGCATATCTTCGCCTTTCAGAAGATGTTTCGGAAGAATCGGCATGGTCATATAATCCAGAAATGCCACATTCGGTGCTTTCAGCCGAAACGCAATGGTGTAATCGTCAATTACTGTAATTTCTTCCACATCTTCATAATTCGGTGCATTTTCCGATTCATTCTCCGGATCCATAATGGCTTCAATCGTGAACTTTACATCTTCTGCGGTAAACGGTTCGCCGTCATGCCACTTTACATTTTCTTCCAGATGAAACGTATAAGTATAAGTCTCTTCATCACAGTCCCAGCTTTTTGCCAGACGCGGAATCACCTGGTTGTTCCCGTCATGATCGGTCAGCCCGTCAAAGATCAGTGCATTGATTTCTCCATGCTCATCCATGGCCGGATTGATGCGGACATAATCATTCGATCCATACACAATCGTGTTGTCCGTATTCCATTCTGTCTGTGCCGCTTCCGCATTCCCAGACACGCTGTTATCCGTGTTTCCTGCTGTTCCACAAGCTGCCAGTCCCATGATCATGGCTGTCGCCAGCAGAAGACTCAATAGTTTCTTTTTCATAGCTTTCCTCCTGATATGTCTCATGTATGCCCGGAATTCATCGTTATCGCAAGATTCCAAGGTACATTTTTTCTATTTTCACCCACAACACGCACGGCTTATCTCCGTGCCATTTTACCAAAATGATTTTAACAAAACAGACAGGCGGTCACAAGCCACCTAGGGGGTTAGAAACCGGAGGTTTTTGCTTGCATACACTTTGGCAGTTCTATTAAACAGACACGAACAAAAACCCCAGAGGTGCGAACTCTGGGGTTTTTGCTGCATTACGGTGAACACATTTCATCATTTTGCCTGTTGGCAGTATAGTATATACATTTTTCTTTTATAATATTTGCTTTTCTTGAAAGCAGATATTCGTTACTTCAAAAATTTATTTCTCCCAATGATCTTTCTCCTGTGCGTATAATTCCGGCAGAATTTTTGCAAGGTTTGAGAATTCTTTTACGTTGTGGTTTAACAGACACATTGGTCCCTCTTTCGGAATGGTAACTCCGTCCGGGATGCATTTTACAGCCTTGCCATCGATAATCTGATATCCGAACCAGAACATGGACTGTAACTGAGAGCCACCCTCTACCGGACGCAGAAAATGTGTCATAACAACCGGAATGTCCGGTGTCTCATCGTCACCAACAATTTTTACATTTGCACAAACCAGTGCATTACACTCATCTGTATCGATGCGGGATGTATCATAACCAAGTTTTCCTGGCTCTTCAAAACTGATTACAAGCATGCCTGCTCCACCCGGAAGACCGATATCCTCCCAGATATGATGCACACTGCCCCAGTGGCGTTCTCTCATTGATAAAGACATATCTACTGCACGGGCCGGATCTTCCAGATATACATCATAATGATCCTCGTTATCCCAGCAGGCATAACGCAGTCTGTCAATCGGATGCCATGCAAACCACCAGTCAAACATTTCACCGGTCACACCCGGGAAAAAGGTAGGATTTGCTGTCATCGCTGTACCATTCTCCAGCTGCCACCATCCGAAATCAACATCAATCGGGCCATCAAACAATTTATTTCTGTCTTCAATTCTTAAAGCATCTTTCGGATCCAGAGATTCTTTCGGGATGCGGTCATATTTCTCCTGCTCACCGGCATAAATGTCTTGCGCATAGAATTTATAAAAGCTTTTCTGTTTGTCTTCGTTTGTACATGGTACTTTCTTTGCCATCGTTTTTCTCCTCCTGAAATCATATGAATTTCGTTGCGTCTGTCACGCACGTTTTTTCGATGTCTTTATTATAAAATCATGAAAAAATTCCTGCAAGATAGCCTTGCAGGAATAGTTTTATCATATATATTCCATTTTGTAATATATTTGTGATGTGAGTATCTGAAATAAAAAAGTAAGCCCATATACATTTTGCAAACTGTCAGCTATATATTACTCACCATTTATCGTCGGTCGCAGCATACGAATAAACTTTTGCAGCGATTCCTTCTGATTATTCGGATTCCAGGCACAGATAATACCATTTTTCTGATCCACCAGAGGAATCTGCACGATATCATTTCTGGTTGGAAATGCAAAATAATCATCTACCATCAAAATGACCGAATTGTCCTTGCGGAACAGATACTGAATCTCATAAGCATTTTTGTAACGGCTGCGAATCTTTGGTTCCACATGATATGGTTGAAAACGTTCTTCCAGGTCCTCCTGATGGGACCCTTTTTTCCCATGTTCAAGTGTCACAAACTCCTCATATATAATATCACCCATGGTCAGACTGCTCTTTTTCGCCAATGGATGGTTTTCTGACATCATAATCTGTGCATTGGAACATGCCGCCCATTTCCAGACCAGCCCTTTTCGTTCCAGTGCAAACCGTTCAAAATCCGGCACCATGATCGCATCGTACTTTCCTTCCAACAGCTTGTTTTCCAGATCTGTCATATATTCGCTGGAAAGTTCCAGCTGAATGCCCGGATATTCTTTTTTAAAACGCTCCTCCAGATTCCAGAAATACCGCTCCGGTCGTGCAGTATTCAGTAATCCAATCTGCAATACTGCTTCTTCTTCTGCATACAGGGATGCCGCCCAGATATAGCTGTCATGCATCGCCCGCACCTGTTCTTTCCAGTCGTGATACAGAATCCGACCTGCTTCCGTCAGATGTATCTCCCGCGTCGTCCTCTGAAACAGCTCAATTCCAAGTTCCTTTTCCATCTTTGCTACACTTTTGCTCACCGCTGACTGTGTCATGTGCAGATAATCACTTGCCTTTGCAAATCCTTCGTATTCCGCCACACATAAAAAAACAATAATTTGCTGAATGGAAATACCCGCCAATGAAAAATCCATGTCTTATGGCCCCCTCTTCCGTCTCAAATATTCATGTAAAACAAGCCTTCGCAAATCCGCTTACGCTGCAAATTTAATTCTCCCTGCTTATTGCTTTTTGCAATAGAATCCGGAAACTTTCTCATATGATTGAATTATATCTTTTTATACCCCTGTTTTCAACCTGATTTATTCCCGGATGGAATAATTCTGTCTTTTTTATTCATTGGACAGTTTTTCCCTGTCTAAATATAATATTTTTATAAATATTTCATAAAAAACCTATGAGGAGGCAAGACTTATGAACAACACAAAAAGCAACTTCGGCAAATGGGGTTGGGCCATGATCATCTACTGTGCCATCAGCTATTATATGGCAGCCGTATTATCCACAGATACACTGAACTGGTATCCATCCGCATTTGCTTCATTAAGAGGATGGGGCGAGGGATTTGTAAACTTATGTAACGCTATGGCCGGACTTGGTGGCTGGATCGGTGTCGCAGCTGCTATCATCTTCAGTATCATGGCAGCAAAAAAAGGAAGCCGTTTTATGGCAGTATTTGGAAATATCATCTGCGGTATTCTCTGTATTATCTTTGCTACAACCAAAAATATGGGGGTATTTCTTGTTATCGTTGTATGTCTGACATTTGTATCCGGAAATATCCAGCTGAACGTTGTACCAAACAACATTATGAACATCTGGTTTCCACACAAAAAAGGTCTGGCACTGGGATGGGCTTCTATGGGTCTTCCGATCTGTACAGCAACCATTATCCTGATTCTGAATGCAATCGGAAATCCACAGACTGCTTACATTATCATCGGCATCGCATGTTTTGTTGTCGCAGTGCTTTCCATCTTTTGGGCAAAAGATACTCCGGAAGAAGTTGGTGCTACACCGGATAATGAACCGATTGAACATGAGCAGGCAATGCTTCAGAAAGAAAAACAGGAAGCAGCCGCTGCAAAAATGACTATGGGCGTTATCGCAAAAGATAAAAACACATGGCTCATCGGATTCGGACATGGTTTCTTATGGATGACAACCATCGGTCTTGTATCCAACTTTGTCACAAAATTAATTATGGTAGGAACTGCTCCTACACTCGCTGTTACAATGCTTACCGTTGCTGCTATTGTGGGTATTGTCGGAAGCTACATCTGGGGCTGGTTAGATCAGAAGTTTGGAACGAAAAATGCTTCCCTGATTTACGGTGTATGGTATCTCATCGCATTATTACTGATGATTTTCCAGAACGGCTCCATGATTCTGATCGGACTTGCAACCTTCTTCGTCGGATTCGGTATCGGCGGAATCGGAAATCTGATTCCATCCATCATCGGAACCTGCTTCGGAAGATTTGGTTTCATTCAGGCCAACCGCATAATCGCACCAGTCAACACAGCCGTTCGTTCCACAGCATTGATCATTATCGGTATCATTGGAGTAGAGCATCTGAATACAGCTTATCTTGTATTTTTCGCTTTCTCCGTACTGGCCATCATTCTGATTTCTTTCATCAAGCCGAAAACTTACGAATAAATCTTGTTTCGGATGGTTTAAAATTTAACTGAATATCAAGAGGGGTCTGAATTCATTCTTTCTTCGCAGATAACAATCGCTCGCCAAGAAAGAATGAACTCAGACCCTGTTTACGTACATGTACTTTCAAGTCGAACACACATGAAACTTGGTGCGTGATTCTCATCAGCGAAAGCTGACATATTCTTCTCAGAATCACTGCACCCTACACTCCGTGTCGTACAACTTTCGCTAACGTTTCTGCTGCCAACGAAAATTCCTCCGGAGTAACATAAGAAAAAGAAAGCCGGAGTGAATTTGTTTTCTCAAATCCATAAATATCTCCGGGATTCAATAAGATCCGATGCTTTAAAGCTTCCTGAAAAATCATTTCCACAGAAAGTTCTTTCTTAAAAGTCAGCCAGATATAAAATCCTCCTTTTGGTATACGCCAGGTGGCAAGATCTGAAAAATGCTCCTGCAATGCTTTCAATGCACAGTTTCTCCGGTGCAGTAAAATTGCTTTCAGTTCCTGTAAATATTCCCCGTAAAGCCCACTGTTTAAAAATTCTGCAAAAATCCATTGTGAAATTGAACTTGCACCATAATCCATCTGCATTTTCACATCCCCCAGCCGTTGCACAATTGGTTCAGGTGCAACGATCCAGCCAATCCGAAGCCCGGGAGCCAGTGTTTTGGAAGCTGTACCAAGGTAGATAACCATTCCCGACTGATCCAGTTCCTTTAACGTCTTTGGCTGCTCCTGCGCATAACAAAGTTCCAGATATGCTCCATCTTCTATGATCGGAAGCTGACAGGAAACACAGTAATCGATCAATTCCTGCCGCCTTCCCTCCTCCATCGTAATACCGGTTGGATTCTGATTTGTTGGTATCGTATACAGAATACTGGAGTGATGTCCGCTCTGCAGGGACGTTTTATTTTGTAATTTCCAATACTGAATCCCGTATTCATCCATCGGAACCCCGGAAAGGCGCATACCTGCCGACTGAAATACCTGCAGAGACTTCATATAACTTGGTGCTTCTGTATATACCGTAGATCCTGGTTTTAAGAGCGCTACCGATATCAACTGTAATGCCTGTAACGCTCCTGATGTAACTAAAATATTGGAAGGTGACGTATGTATGCCACAGCTCGCCAGGTGCCGCGCTAAAGCTTCCTGCAGTTCCGGCAGGCCCAACGGTCCGAGATATCCAAGCGACTGAATCTGTGGTGTCAGATTTCTCAGTACCTGATTCCACTTATCCTTTGGGAAAATACGCGGATCTAATTCCCCTGTTCCCAGTCGGATAATATTTTCCTCAAACTCCATCCGGTTGATTGTTTGGATGGTTTGATTGTTCTCCATAAAACTGCCGGAAGTAACATATTTTTCCCATTTCTGAAATTCCGGAAGCATCAGTCCCCAGGTATTATTAATTACCAGCGTTCCGGCACCATGTCCGCTCCGGATAATTCCAAACGCTGTCAACTCGTCCAAAGCACTTGTTATCGTACTCCTGTTTACATCAAACTGCTCTGCCAGTGCGCGCTGAGACGGCAAGCGTGTCCCCACCGGCCAGTCACCGCTGGATATTTTCTGATAAATATAATCTACGATCTGCTGATACAAAGGAACCGGATTATTTTTATCCGGCTTCCAGTTTATCTGAACAGGTGTTGCCTTTTTCATTGTAAAAACCCCCATTGGTTGGTATCATTCAGCTTAGTTTGGTTGGTTACATACATTATAAAATCTTCTATTATGATAGTATCATATCAAATGGAGGAAAGGTATATGAATATTTTTTTACAGGGGTTAACTATGGGACTGGCCTATGTGGCCCCCATAGGAATGCAGAACTTATTTGTCATTAATTCTGCATTGACAAACAAACGAAAGCGCGCACTGCTGACAGCACTGATCGTCATCTTTTTTGACATCACTTTGTCACTTGCATGCTTTTTTGGAATCGGAACGATCATGCAGAAGTTTAAATGGCTGCAAATGGTTATTTTATGTATGGGAAGTCTGATCGTTATTTATATCGGTATCAGCCTGCTGCGTGCAAAGACACAGGATCTGGAAAAGGATCAGCCTACCATGTCCATCAAAAAAACCATCTCATCTGCCTGTGTCGTAACCTGGTTTAATCCACAGGCGATCATCGACGGCACTATGATGCTTGGCGCTTTCCATGTAACATTAGCAGCCGGACAGGAGACACCATTTATCACAGGTGTTGCATGTGCATCCTTTTCCTGGTTCATCGGTCTTACATTTTTGATTTCACTGATTAGCAGTAAATTTAATGCAAAAGTTATGCGATGGATCAATATCGTGTGTGGCGTGATCATTATCGGATACGGAATAAAATTATTTGTGTCCTTTGTACAGATGTTGCTTTAATTAAATAAAGAAAAAGTGGTATTTTTCCTCGGCAAGCGATTGTTAGCTGCAGAGGTAAAATACCACTTTTTCGTCTTAAATATTAAATTTCAAGCCACAAGGCAAACTTTACTTAGCTGCCAGAGCTTTTTTGATCTCCTCAGTAAGAAGCGGAACGATCTTGTTCAGATCTCCAACGATACCGTAATCAGCTACGTCAAAGATCGGAGCATCTTCGTCTTTGTTTACTGCGATGATCAGATCAGACTCTTCCATACCGGCTACGTGCTGGATGGCTCCGGAAATACCGATTGCAAAGTAAACCTGCGGACGAACTGTCTTACCTGTCTGTCCTACCTGCAGATCCTGCGGTTTCCAGCCTGCATCTACAACTGCACGGGAGCAGGATACAGTACCGCCAACAACCTCAGCCAGCTCCTCGAGCATTTTGAAGTTCTCAGGTGTTCCAACTCCACGGCCGCCGGATACAAGGATCTTAGCATCCTGGATGTCTACTACGTCAGCTACGTTCTTAACAATGTCAAGAATCTCAACGTATTTATTATCCGGTGTAAAGCCTGGGTTGTACTCGATCACTTCCGGTTTTGCATCAGCGATCGGATCGATCTTCTGCATAACACCCGGACGAACAGTTGCCATCTGCGGACGGTTATCCGGGCAAGCAATTGTTGCGATTGTATTTCCACCGAAAGCAGGACGTGTCATCAGTAACTGATTATGTTTCTGCTCTTTACCCGGCATTGGGTTCAGTGGGAAATCACCGATCTCAAGTAATGTACAGTCAGCTGTCAGACCTGTCTGGACACGTGCGGATACACGCGGGCCAAGGTCACGGCCGATTGCTGTTGCTCCTACTAACATGATCTCCGGTTTGAACTCATTGATCACAGATGCAAGTGCATGTGTATACGGCTCTGTTCTGTATACCTCAAGTTCTTTGTCATCTACAACGATAACTTTATCTGCACCGTAAGCACCAAGCTGAGCTGCAAGGTCTTTTACGTTATGTCCAAGTAATACCGCTACTACTTTCTCATTTAAATCATTTGCAAGATCTTTTGCTTTTCCGAGTAACTCGAAAGCGATCGGGCTGATCTCATTATCAACCTGCTGAGCGAATACATATACGTCTTTGTACTGCTCAATTAAGGATTGTTCCATTGCTGCCATTGTTATTTCTCCTTTCTCTTACAGTCCGCATACATGTTTCTCTGTCATCTTACCAAGCAGATAAGAAACAGCTTCTTCTGTATCCAGTGTGATTTTCTCTCCAGCACCTTTTCTTACTTTGTCGGATGCTTTTGCGATCTTTGTCGGAGAACCTGCAAGACCCATGTTTCCATCTTCCAGTGTCTTCAGTTCTGCTCTTCCCATTGTTGTGATCTCTGCTTCGCATGCATCAAAGATTCCACCCGGTGTCATGTATCTCGGGTCATTGATCTCTGCAAGGCATGTGATCAGACAAGGCATCTGAGCTTTTACTACATGATATCTGTCATCATACTGACGCTGTACTTTTACAGCATCTCCCTCGATCTCGATCTTACGTGCGTAAGAGATTACCGGGATATCAAGATGCTCAGAGATCTGTGGTCCAACCTGTGCAGTATCACCATCGATCGCCTGACGGCCTGTGATGATCAGGTCGTAATCGCCCATCTCACGGATTGCTGCTGCGATTGTGGAAGATGTAGCCCATGTATCAGCACCACCAAGGCATCTGTCTGTTACCAGAACTGCATTGTCAGCACCCATTGCTAATGCTTCGCGTAATGTATCGCCAGCTTTCGGAAGTCCCATTGTTAAAACAGTAACTTCTGCGCCATACTGGTCTTTTAATCTTAAAGCAGCCTCAAGACCTGCTTTATCATCCGGGTTCATGATTGTGAGCATTGCTGCTCTGTCAAGAGTTCCGTCCGGATTGAACTTTACTCCACCTGCTGTATCAGGTACCTGTTTAATACAAACAATAATCTTCACGATTGTTTTCCTCCTTACTTAAGTAATGCACCAGAAATAACCATACGCTGAACTTCACTTGTTCCTTCGTAGATCTCTGTGATCTTAGCATCACGCATCATACGCTCAACATCGTACTCTCTGATGTAACCATAACCACCATGTAACTGTACGCATTTTGTTGTAACTTCCATTGCAACTTCTGCTGCGTAAAGTTTTGCCATAGCAGCTTCTACAGAATAAGAAACTTTTGCACCGGCCTGGTACTCATCTTTCTTTAATGCAGCTCTGTATACCATTAACTGAGCAGCTTTTACTTTTGTAGCCATGTCTGCTAACTGGAACTGTGTGTTCTGGAACTGAGCGATGCTTCTGCCGAACTGTTTTCTTTCTTTTACATATGCGATTGTTGTCTCTAATGCACCCTCTGCAAGACCAAGTGCCTGTGCAGCGATACCGATACGTCCGCCATCCAGTGTATGCATAGCGATGTTGAAACCTTTACCCTGTTTTCCAAGAAGGTTCTCTTTCGGGATACGGCAATCTGTGAAGATTAACTCATATGTAGATGAACCACGGATACCCATTTTTTTCTCTTTTACACCAAATGTAAATCCTGGTGTTCCTTTTTCAACGATGAAAGCAGAGATCTCTTTCATTGTTCTGCCACGTTTCTCAACTTTTCCTGTAACAGCGATTACGATATATACGTCAGCTTCTTTACCGTTTGTGATGAAGCATTTGGATCCGTTCAGAACCCACTCATCGCCATCTAAAACAGCTTTTGTCTGCTGACCCTGGGCATCTGTACCTGCCATCGGCTCTGTCAGACCGAAAGCGCCCAGTTTTTTACCGGAAGCAAGGTCCGGAACATATTTCTCTTTCTGCTCTGGTGTACCAAATGTAAGGATCGGGTCTACACAAAGGGATGTATGTGCAGATACGATAACACCTGTAGTACCACAAACTTTTGATAACTCCTCTACGCACATAGCGTATGTAAGAATGTCACAACCCTGTCCACCGAGTTCCTTCGGTACAGGAATACCAAGGAAGCCATATTTAGCCATTTTCTCAACGGTTCCAGTCGGGAATTTTTCAGTTTCATCAACTTCCTGAGCAAGTGGTTTTACTTCGTTCTCAGCGAATTCTTTGAAAAGGCTTCTTGCCATTTCGTGTTTCTTACTTAATCCGAAATCCATTTTTTACTTTTCCTCCATAGTTATTATAGTTTCGTGATCGTCTCTTAGAATTACGTCCTGCATTCATGCGGAGCTTTATCATAGTACCCAAACCCCCATTTGAGCTTAAAAAAAGCCCGATGAATCGCTTAGGTTTCCAAGAGGTTACCTAATACATTGCAATAATCGTGCCAACTTTTAAAAGCCTTGATCTATGCGGTTTGCGCAAAAACACTGTTTATTTTTTAACACAATCAGCGTTTATACATGTTTAATTTTCCTACACTTTTCTACATTTTATTTGCTTTTTCCACACATATGTGTCATACTGATTCTGAAAAACAAGTCATGCATTGCATGACTTGCATCTCACAGCAAGAATGCCAATGCATTCTTGAATTTAACCTTTCTCACTACCCAAAAGAGGATTTTAAATGAAACTTTCAAGATTATTATTAGACGCATTGGAAACTTTTCCAAATTTTATCATTATAGATAAAAATGCAACCATTGTTTATCTGAATGAATCCTATGCCAGTCTCCTTGGTATTCCGCGGGAACAGGCCATCGGCCAGCCTGTCACCGATGTGATTCCCAAAACCCGCATGGTTGAAGTATTGAAATCCGGCAAACCGGACATCGGACACCTGATGACTCTTTATGACCATTCCCAGAAGAAAAATGTGACAGTTGCCTGCAATCGCATGCCGATTTTTCAAAATGGCCAGGTCATTGGCGCTGCTGCCGTAACAATCATGCAGGATGTCCTTCCCACAGTTACACAACTGAATCGTGAACTTTCTGCTGTCCGCAAAGAAAATGAATTCTACCGGCATGAATTAAATATGTTGCAGAATCATTTTGACAGCCTAAACCGCATCATCGGTCATTCTCCTGCCTTGCTTGAGATCAAACAGATCATTTCAGATTATGCTGCATCAGATCTGCCAATCCTGATCACAGGAGAGACCGGTGTCGGCAAGGAATTATTTGCAAAAGCAATCCATGAAATGAGTCCGCGCAAATTCCATCCTTATATAAAAATCAACTGTGCCGCTATTCCTACCGAACTGCTGGAATCAGAATTATTCGGATACGAACCGGGTGCTTTTTCCGGTGCGTCCAAAAACGGAAAACCCGGTAAATTCGAGTTAGCCAACCACGGTACGATCCTGTTGGATGAAATCGGTGAAATGCCACAGACACTCCAGAGCAAATTGCTGCGCGTCCTTCAGGAACAGGAATTTGAACGAATCGGCGGTATCAATACGATCAAGGTCAATGTAAGAATCATCTGCTGTACAAACCAGGATCTGCAACAGCTGATACAGACAAAACATTTTCGCAGCGACCTTTATTATCGTATCAACACCGTAGAATTAAAAATTCCGCCACTCCGAAACCGAAAAAAAGATATTGCTGAACTGACCGATTATTTTATTCAAAAATATAATGCCGAACATGATACACACGTCATTTCCATTGACACGGATGTTCTGCAACTCTTCCAGACTTACGACTGGCCGGGAAATGTCCGGGAACTGGAGCACATTGTAGAACGCCTGTGCACCATCAACAACAACCGTACCATTACGATGAAAAGCTGTGGTTTCCTGCAGGAGCTGGTTCAGCAGTCTGTTCATGCAAATCCGGATGGTTCCGCTTCTGCTTTGACCCCATCCGGTTTACAGACACCATTGTCGACAGCACCGAATATTTCTGCCGCACAGTCCAAAGTACCGATCAGCACTTCCTCTCAGACCAGTGAACTGTCCTGGAAAGATCTGTCCCGTAAGATACAGAATACAGAAAAGGAAGCTATTATTCAGGCACTGTTACAGACAAACGGAAACAAGGCAAAGGCCGCACGGCTGCTGAATATTGACCGGTCATCACTGTATTATAAATTAAAAAAATATAATATTACGGAATAAAGTCAGAAAACGCAAGTAAAGAAAATGTGGTATTTTTCCTAAGCAGGCGATTGTTAGCTGCGAAGGTAAAATACCACATTTTCGTTTCATATATTAAAGTTATGAAAGTAATTTTTATGACACTTTTCCAATACGTTTCAGATAAATCTTTGTCTCACTGACAACCACACCACTCAGTGCCACCAGTGCAATCAGGTTCGGGATCGCCATCAGTCCATTAAAGATATCCGCAATGGTCCATACAGCAGAAACTGTCATGTACGGTCCGATAAATACTGCCAAAATGTATAACCAACGATAACCTTTGACTACTTTCTGATTTCCATTGGATAAATACTCCAGACATTTTTCACTGTAATAATCCCATCCAAGAATCGTCGTAAATGCAAAGAACACCAGACAGATCATCAAAATAAAGGATGAAAACTGTTCCGGGAACGGTAATGTCATCTGGAATGCTTTTGTAGTAACTGCCACACCTTCCAGACCGATATTCCATGTACCTGCAATTACGATAGAAAGACCAGTCATTGTACAGATTACGATTGTATCGATGAATGTTCCCAGCATAGAAATCAGACCCTGCTGTCCCGGAGAATCGGTCAGTGCAGCGGCTGCTGCGATCGGTGCACTACCAAGGCCTGCCTCATTGGAGAAAATACCACGAGCAATACCTTTCTGCATTGCTATCAATACAGCTCCCAGCGCTCCACCTGCTGCTGCCCGCAGACCAAACGCACTCTCAATAATTGTCCTGAACGCTCCCGGAATCTCTCCGAGATGTGTTAACAGAATGATTAATACAACTACTACATATGCAACTGCCATAAACGGTACGACAACCTGCGAAACACTGGAAATACGTTTGATACCACCGATAACTACCAGTGCGACACAGATAGATAACAATACGCCTGCGATTACAACTGTCCAGGAATAATCCATTCCAAACATATGCACAGTCCATGTTTTATTCGGATCAAAAAATGTCTGTACAGCATTTGTGATACCATTGATCTGTGTAAATGTTCCGATACCAAACAAACCTACACAAACACCGAAAAATGCAAAAATCTTTGCCAGCCATCTCCACTTTGTTCCCATACCTTTTTCAATGTAGTAGAACGGGCCACCCACAATATGACCATCCTCTGCAACGGTACGATATTTCACTGCCAGCAGACACTCCGCATATTTGGTAGCCATACCTACAAATGCAGCTACCCACATCCAGAACAACGCACCCGGACCTCCGGCTACCAACGCGGTTGCAACACCGACGATATTACCGGTACCGATGGTTGCGGACAATGCAGTACATAATGCTGCGAAACTGGATACTTCTCCGCTGTCACCACTTTTTTCATTTACAAAAAGTTCCTTGATTGCACGTGGCAGAAGCCGGATCTGCAGACCTTTGACTCTTATGGTCAAAAATACACCGACTGCCAGAATGAGGACGATCAGGGGAACGCCCCATACAAAACCGTCGATTGATGTAAGAATTTGATTAAATAATTTTGCCATTTTCTTCTCTCCCTTTTTATATAAAAAATAAGGCTGATAAAATATCAGCCTCTAAAGAGTAGAACATGCATATATTGTGGTATGCTCTGTCCTTTTGCCTGAGAGATAAGCGGTCATAACCTGAAAGGACCGATCCATACGATACACACAGATCATCCGATCACTTAACCGCGACACCTTCGGCGCTTCGCATATGCGAAGACTCTCCAGAGTGAACTTGTCTGCGATGCCAAAAATATGCATCTGATTTCAACAACAAATCCGTATAAGAGCATATCACAGGTTTTTGCAATATGCAAGCTTTTTTCTTTATACAACGTACATTTGTCTTTGCTTGATGAGCATTCGATACATCTTATGCTTTTCAGATCTTATAAACAGGTTCGACTTGAACTTGCATCATGCTTCCTGTCAGTATACAATATCTGTAACTGATAATATCTTCTGGATAAAATAATAAAAAATAGTTATTTATGAGGTGAAACATTATGAAACAAATTACATTAGGATCCACCGGCATCCAGACACCACAAAATGCCTTTGGTGCATTACCAATCCAGCGTGTATCCACGGAAGAAGCAGTCAAAATCCTGCATCGTGCTTACGAAGGCGGCATGACATTTTTTGACACTGCCCGTGCCTACAGCGACAGCGAAGAAAAAATGGGAGAAGCGTTCGGACACATGCGCAATAAAATTTATATTGCCACCAAAACAGCCGCAACGACTCCGGATGAATTCTGGCGTCAGTTAGAAACATCCCTGCACTTACTTCGGACAGACTATCTGGATCTGTACCAGTTCCACTGTGTCAACCAGTGTTACCGCCCGGAAGACGGAACAGGAATGTATGAATGTATGCTGAAAGCAAAAGAACAAGGGATGATCCGCCACATCGGTGTCACTGCACACAAGATCGGTATCGCAGAAGAATGTGTCGCTTCCGGTCTGTACGAAACCATGCAGTTCCCGTTCAGCTATCTTTCCTCTGTACAGGAACTTCATCTGGTAGAAGCCTGTTCCAGACAGAACATGGGATTTATTGCCATGAAAGGACTTGCTGGAGGGCTGATCCACAACTCCAAAGCTGCCATGGCTTACATGACACAGTTTGATAATGTTCTGCCAATCTGGGGAATCCAGAAAATATCCGAACTGGAAGAATGGCTCTCTTATATGGAAAATACCCCTTCCATAGATGAAGAAATTTCTGCTTATATCGAAAAAGAAAAACTGGAACTGACCGGTGATTTCTGCCGTGGCTGCGGTTACTGTATGCCATGTCCTGCTGGCATTATGATCAATCAGTGTGCCCGCATGTCCCTCATGCTGCGCCGCGCACCGAGTGCCGGCTGGCTGACTCCGCAGATGCAGAAGGAAATGAAAAAAATTGAGAACTGTCTGGAATGTGGCCAGTGCATGAAAAAATGTCCATATGAACTGAATACACCGGAACTTCTGAAGAAGAATTATGAGGATTACAAAAAAGTCCTTGCCGGAGAAGTATCTGTAAATTAGGAAATGAGATTCCGAATGTAAACCGCATTCGGAATCTCGTTTTTTATCTCCGGCAGGATTGCAGAGACATTCTTGAATTTGCGAATGGCACGAGTGAACTATAGCATATAGTTTTTTGCTTTAAAGTTTCGCACTTTAAAGTGTTGATGTTTTCAGAGATATATGCTATACTTGCCTTTATCATTTACTAATTACAGATATGAAACAAAATCCGAACAGCGGATTTTCCGATGAAATACAAAACCGATTCATTATTTATCTGTAAAACTAAGGGGGACATTATGACAACAATTATTGAACTTGTGTACAACTTTTTATGGGGTGATCTGGTCACTCTTCCATTGCCCGGAGGCGGAACATTAGGTCTTCCGCTTCTCGTTATTTTACTGATTCCAACCGGAATCTACTTTACCATTCGGACAAAATTTCTGCCGATCCGCCTTTTTCCGGATATGGTTCGTGCCTTAAATGAAAAAAAAGACAAACACGGCGGTCTGTCTTCATTTCAGACACTGATCGTCTCCACGGCTACCCGCGTCGGCATGGGTAATCTGGTAGGTGTTGTGGCAGCTATCTCAGCCGGAGGTGCCGGTGCTGTATTCTGGATGTGGATCACCGCACTGCTTGGTTCTTCTACTGCTTTTATTGAAGGTACCCTGGCACAACTCCACAAAGAAAAAGATCCGCTCTATGGTGGATACCATGGCGGACCTGCTTATTATATGCATCATTTTTTTGCAAAAAGAAAAGACGGTACTTATCGCAAATACTCCGTACTTGCTGTACTTTTTGCAATTTCCGGCCTTATCTGCTGGTGCGGCATCAGTCAGGTGATCAGCAATTCTGTTACCTCTGCCTTTGAAAATGCATTTTCCATCCCGCCACTGGCAACGACCATCATCCTTGTTGTTCTTGCTGCAATTATTGTACTTCGGAAAAATGCAACCGTAAAGGTTTTGGACATCATGGTTCCGATCATGGCATGTGCATACTTTATTTTTACTGTCATTATCATTCTTACACACCTCGGACAGATGCCGGACGTTTTTGCACGTATTTTCCAGGAAGCATTTGGTTTCCGCCAGGTTGCAGCCGGCGGTTTCGGTGCTGTATTAATGAATGGTGTAAAACGAGGACTGTTTTCCAATGAAGCCGGTTCCGGTTCTGCACCATGTGCGGCAGCTGCTGCCAAAAGCGATGACGCTGTTAAAATTGGTCTGGTACAGTCACTGGGCGTATTTATTGATACCATTGTGATTTGTACTTGTACTGCAATGATCCTGCTTCTCGTACCACAGGAACTCACCAACGGACTTGTCGGCATGGATCTGCTGCAGTCTGCTATGCAGTACCACCTTGGAACATTTGGAACAATCTTTATTGCAGCTACTCTGGCAATGTTCAGTTTTTCCACCTTCATCGGAATTCTGTTCTATGCCCGCTCCAACGTAGCCTACCTGTTCGGAAATAAATGGTGTTACCAGACTGCCTACAAAATCGTGGCTCTTGTAATGCTCTTCATTGGAGGACTTGCAGCCTACACCACAGTATGGGATCTCGGTGACGTAGGTGTTGGCCTTATGACCATCTTCAACCTGATCGCACTCTACCCGATGGGAGGACAGGCACTGAACGCCCTTCGGGACGCCGAAAAATAATAAATGGCTGTTGTACTTTTATTTTAAACGAAAGGTGTCGTATTTTGTCTCCCCCGCTAACAATCGCTTGGGAAGAAAAAATACGACACCTTTCGCTATTTACATATCATATGTTGTACAACAAACAATCGTTCATTCTGCGTGATACAGCCCACAAGGTCTATCTGCGGCTGCTCATTAACTGACATTAAAAAAAGAGTGAGAATTTCATCAAAGCGAACGTCTTAGTTCGCGTGATGCAATTCTCACTCTTTTTTTATTCGCAGCCTACATGCAGCCGCTTCATCGCCACCTTAATGCAGCCCTTCTTCCCCGGTATACCGCAAAATATATAATCCGTCCTGTTGTGTTGAAATATATATATTTTCTCTGTCATCTACCAGAACATCTTCTGTAATTGCGATTGGCGATCCCGGCATCAGATTGTGTTCTTTATTGTCAAACAACATTTTCTCTGGATCCGGCGGTAGAAAATATGCCACTTCTTTTGGTACAAACGGATCTGACACATCGAAAATACGCAATCCAGCATGAAAATAACAGCACAGCACTTTCTGATCCAGTTTCTGATATACATCTACCCCAAATGCATCAAATAAATTATGCGGTCCAAATGGAACTCTTACACTATCTACAAAATTGAAATTCGTTCCATGTGTGTATCCTTCCGGAACTTCCGGATATGGAAATACCGCAATCACACGGGGTTGTTTCACCACACCTGTTTCAACCATCAGGATCGTATTCATTGCCTGATATTCTACTTTTTTTCCAAATCCATTTTCCTTGATACCATCAAAGTAGCGGCTTCTTTCCCCTTCTGTCGACACGATTGCAAAAGGACGGTCTCCCAGAAGATAAGCGGTATGAACCGGTGCACCACCCGCATCTCCGCCAAATACAGGATTTATTGGCAATTTGCTGATCATTTTCGGATTACTTTTATCATGGACATCCACCATTACAAAACCAACATTTGAATATGCAAGATACGCAATATCATCTTTTACGGTTACCGCATGAACAAATGGATGAAACAGATGATCCCCGAATTTTACATCATCCGCGTCTTTTTCAATCTGTTCCGGTACATAAAAGTGGCCTGCCTCCACCGGATTGGTCGGATCCTGTAAATCAATAATTCGCAAAAAGAAACTTGCAAATCCTTCATCGCATCCGGTAATGTATGCATACCGTCCGCCACTGTAAAAAGATCTGTGTACGCCCTGCCCTCCCGGACATTCAAATTTCCCCAGATATTTTGGTGTTTCCGGATCTGTTTTCACATCCCAGATCATAATTCCACCCCAGCTCGGACAGTTTTCCTCACATCCCATCAGGAAACTTGCCTGACTTCCATGCGCAGTAATCATCAATCCATCTGCCACCTGAATTTTCATGGTAGCCTGTCCATCCTTAATATCATAAAACCAGGGGCCTTCGATCCATTTCACATTCCTTGGATTTTCCGGATCTGTAACTTCTACAATATTCCAACCATTATGTGCAAAGGATGCCGTATATAAATAATACCTGTCATCAACTTTTTGCATTGCCATCTGGAATGCCGGCTTCCCGTTTAAATCATCAAATCCGATCTGCCTGATGTTCTTCATCAATGGTTCTTTTCTTAAAATCACAAATATGTCCTCCTCCCTCAGGATCATTCTGTCTCTCTCAAAATATCATGACCTAAAAATTTATCATAATCAATCTGACTTACAAAAATCATAGAAATTACACAGGCAATGATCAAACCGATATAAGCTCCTGCATATTTCTGTCCGAAAATATCATTTACATATTTTGTAAAGAATCCTACAAATGCAAATGCCATGGTACGAATCACACTGAAAATCGGATAAATAATACCGTATGCAGCATCAAAATCCCGTCGTCCGAAAATTCTTGTGGTCATAGACACCAAGAAGTTTGCAGTACCGCCAAGATCTCCACCGATCATAACAATAGATATCCAGAGTGTGATCGTATTATTTGGAATCAGATTCATAACAACGGAAATAATAAACCAGATCAGCATAACAAATGACGCTTTTTTTGTTCCGATTTTTGTATCCAACCAGCCCCAGGCAATACTCAGTACAATACCGCATAAGGAAGCAACGGAAAACATGACCGTAGCCATTCCGGCTGTATACCCTTTGTCCACTGTGATCCTTGGTACCAGCTGACTGATCACACCCGTATTCGCCAACATCATGAAACCATATGCGCATGCGATGCACCATACGACTTTATTTTTAAGTAATTTTTTTGCAGTCCATGGACTTACATAATTTTCACTCTCTTCTTTTAAAGCCTTCTTTGCTTCTTCTGTCATCGGCATATTATCCGGAAGCATTCCGGCTTCCTCCGGTGTATTTTTAATAGAGAACATACCAATGATGCCTAAAACGATTGTCATAATACCGGTAATTGCGATACCATTCTGAAAACCGAAGGTAGCGATCAGCCAGTTTAACAGATACAGGAATGTAGCTGATGCCAGTGGCATAAACGCAGTCACATATCCCATAACGATTCCACGTTTTCTCGGGAACCATTTTGCAATGACCGGACCGGTTGCCTGAAAACTGTATACATACGCAAAACCACAGGCAAAACAAATCGTAACCAGATACATTGCCATAGAAGATGAATATCCATATAAAATGAATGCTGCACCAGCGATAATACAGGATAAAACAATCACAAATTTTGCACCTTTTTTCGTAATTAACCGCGCTGTCAGAAATGCAATTATCATTCCAACCAGACCGGCAATGGTAGAAAACGAAAGCAGCGTAGAATAGTCCCATCCCTTTAACTCACAAAAACCCGGTACCATAACATTCAGACCATCAGCCGACGTACCCGTCATCATATAGTACAGCAGGCCACAGAAAATAATCGTCCACCAGCCCTTAATCCCAAAACTGTGTTTTTCTTTTTTCTTCATATCAGATTTCCTCCCTTATCTGTCAGAAATGACTTCCCCCATTTGCGGTAATTCGCTGTCCGTTGATCCATTCTGCCTTTGGTGAACACAACAATACAACCGCCTGTGCCACATCCTTCGGTAATCCAACTTTCTTTAACGGAGTGCCCTCTTTTACCTCCTGAATAAATTCCGGAGATAAAACATCTTTTGCCATATGCGTCAGAGTAACTCCAGGAGCCACACTGTTTACAGTAATTCCTCTCACACCATATTCCAGCGCTGCATCATGCGCCAGCATCTCTACCGCAGCTTTTGTCGGTGAATATACAGAATGTCCATCTACCGGATATGGTACCGAACTGGATGAGATCAATACAATCCGACCATTATCATTCATGCGAAGACCACATTCCTTTACGCAGAAATAAGTACCCTTAAAGTTTACTCCGCAGACACGGTCAAAATCGGCCTCTGAATGCTCGAAAATTGGTTTTCTCGGAATATTTGCCCCTGCATTTGCAATAAAAATATCCAATTTTCCTAATTCTTTTTCACAATAATCAAACAGTCTTTCAATTTCAGCGACTTTGGAAATATCTACATGCAAACCCTCTATCCGGACCTGATATTCCTCTGCTTTCTGACGCAGTTCTTTCATTGCCAGAACCGCTTCCTCTTCTGCCTCAAAATACGCTGCCAGAACGGAAGCTCCTTCCTGCATTAATTCTTCCGTGATACCTCTTCCGATTCCCCGTATTCCACCTGTTACAATTGCAATTTTTCCTTCAAGTTCTCTCATGTATCGTATCTCCCCTCTTATTTTTCCGGATACTGTTCTTCCGGTGGTAATGGATGAAAATCATCCGGTCTGTCATTCAGTTCTATAAAGCATCCCAATTGCTTACACAGATTATAATATGCAAATTCCTGCCCCATAGGATCTTTTCCGCCCTGCGCATGTTCGATTCCTTTTCTCTCAAGCATTTCTTTAGCAACATTAAACGTTCCGTGCGGTGTCACAAAAGCAATGTGATGTATTCCCGGACCATGCTCTCTCAAAAATTCTGCATAAATACTCCGGTCATCTTTCGGTGCGATCAATTCAATTTCAATATTCGGATACATATTACATAATGCAATGTCCATAGCATATGGAACATTTTTTCCGTGAACTGACATTGATGTCATATTTTCTTCTGTAAAATGAAGAAATCCCCAGGGACCGATACCATACTCGTCATTCCAGATTTTTGCAGTTTCCATCACATCTTCTACAACCATACTGATCTGTCCCAGCTGCTTAAATACCGATGCCATTTTTACTTCCCTCCTCTTATAATTCCTGTTATATTTGATAAATTTATTATAAAAATTTATGCATTTTTTGTCCAATTCTTATAATTGCATCATTTCATAGCCAAATGGCTATAAAAAGGTTATATACATTACGCTATAAAGCTGTTACACTAATTTTAAGAAGGAGGTCTCTATCCATGGACACATTACAGATGCAATGCTTTTTATCCATTGCCGAGAACAGATCATTTTCCAGAACCGCCAGAGAACTGTATGTCTCACAACCTACTTTAACGAAACATATCCAGCATCTGGAAAATGAATTACAGGTTTTACTCTTTGACCGCTCCAAACATCCCATTGAACTTACCGGTTACGGAGAATTATACTATCAGGCATTTTCTGACTTTTTCGGAGAGCTGAAACGCATCCGTCAGATTTCACTGAAACATAATGACTCTTTTAAAGGCACTTTAAATATCGGTATTTTATCCGGTTGGAAGCTTCCTGCCATTGTCCAGCAAACCCTTACCGCATTTTGTGAAATATATCCGGATATTCAGCTTACATTTGAAAACCACAATATAAAACGGATTTTATCTCTCCTACACAAAGAAAAACTGGATGCCTGTTTTATCATGAAAGATTTTATTCCGGAATCTGAAGACACCAACTATTTACCTTTATTTGATGTACCCAAATATTTAATATATTCACCAAAACTATTTCCATCAGAAAAACAAGATATCACAGTTGCAGACATGAAAAATGAAGTCTTTTTTTCTTTATATGAAGATGACACAGACTATACCAGACCTCTGATTCAAAAATACTGCCAGCAATATAACTTTACCCCAATTACCAGAAGTCTCCCGAACATTGAATCCGTTATATCAAACATTGAATTTGGAAAAGGCATCGCCATACTGGATGGATTGACAACTTTAACGACAGCCGAAAAAATCGAAAAACTCACACTGTCTCCGCCACATACCCTTTGCCTTGCATGGCAGAAAACACCAAAATCCTCCTTATTACCTTTACTGGCCCAGGAATTTCAACTTACTTTTGCCAAGGAATAAATTTCATTCGAACGGGCGTCTTAACTCGAAGGATGTGGCTCATAGGGTTCTTCCTTGCGGCTGCTCAAAAACTGACATTGAAAAAAGAGTGAGAATTTCATCTGAACGGGCGTCTTAGCCCGAAGGATGCAATTCTCACTCTTTTTTTACTCATAGCCTACATGCAGCCGCTCAAAAAACCCTATTTCGCATTGGCCGGCTCCACATTAATGCTCTTTCCTTTGATCTTAGCATTTTTCATTGCTTTCAATACAGCTGCGCCATACTCTCTCGGAACTTCCACAAATGTATAGCTGTCAAACATATCAATAGCTCCTACCAGATCACCCGGCATTCCGGATTCTCCGGCAACGGCTCCAAGGATATCTCCCGGACGCACGCGCTGCTTTTTACCAATATTGATAAAGAGACGAACCATACCATCTTCTGCACCGGTATCAGAGAAATCGAAATTATCCTGTTTTACGCCTTCACGCTCTGCTTTTCCAAGTGCCTGATATAAAAAGGCTGCTGCCAGATCCATTGCTGTATAATCACCGTTATTGATCTGAGATTCGATCATATTTACCATCTTGGTCAGATCTTCATTTTCGATGATCTGGTCTAACTGATCCATGATTTTTTCGCATTTGGCTTCCTCTACGTCACGCATGGACGGAATCGGCTGTGCATAGATCTTGGTCTTGCAATAACGCATGATCTCTTTTAACTTGTAAACTTCTTTTCCTTTTACAAAAGAAAATGCTCTACCCGTTCTGCCTGCACGGCCGGTACGACCGATACGATGAACATAATACTCGTCATCCTGCGGCAGATCGTAGTTAAACACTGCCTCAACGTCATCCACGTCGATACCACGGGCAGCGACATCCGTTGCCACCAGAATCTCTGTCTTGCCATTACGGAAGTTTCTCATAACACGGTCACGCTGCTGCTGTTTCATATCACCATGCAGTCCTTCTGCAAAATAACCGCGGTTCTGAAGCTCGTTTGCCAGCTCATCTACCATATGTTTTGTATTACAGAATACAAGGGAAAGCTTCGGATCATAAACATCCAGAAGTCTTGTTAAAATATCCAGTTTATCTTTTCTTCTGACATCATAGTAATACTGCTCAATATTTTTCACCGTCAGTTCTTTTTTTACAACTTTGATGGTCAGTGCATCTTTCTGATACTGTTTTGTGATCTCCATGATCTCTTTCGGCATCGTTGCGGAAAAAAGAACGGTCTGGCGATCTTCCGGAAGATATTTTAACACTTCTTCGATATCCTCACGGAATCCCATATTCAGCATTTCATCTGCTTCATCCAGAATGATCGTATGGATGAAATCACAGCGGATGGTTTTTCTTCTTAAATGGTCCATCACACGGCCCGGAGTACCAACGATAATCTGTACGCCGCCTTTTAAAGAACGGATCTGTTTTCCGATCTCCTGTCCGCCGTAGATTGGAAGAATTTTAATACCATGCATGTATTTTGCCAGGTTGTGTAACTCATTGGATACCTGGATTGCAAGCTCACGGGTCGGGCATAAGATCAGTGCCTGTGTCTTCTTCAGCTTCGGATCCACTTTGTGAAGCAGCGGAATACCGAAGGATGCCGTTTTTCCTGTTCCTGTCTGCGCCTGTCCGATGACATCTCTGCCACTCATAACAGCCGGAATGGACTGTGCCTGGATTGGGGTTGCCTCCTCAAATCCCATTTCTTTGATGGCCCGCAGAATCTGCGGATTTAAATCTAAATCTTCAAATAAAACTGTACTCATATAGTTCCTTTCCAAATAAAAAGTTGTTATTCAGAGTTTTCTATATTTATCTTATTTATAGCAACTCTATACGGATCTGCTTTTTTAAGTATTCCAAAAATTTTATAAAATACGTTTCAATATATGCTCTGAATAAATTTGCAGAAAAAAAGTGTGCTTTGCACACTGAATTCAATGATAACAAAGCACACTTTAAAAGTCAATGCAGAGATTTCTACAAAACATGTATTTACTCTTTTATGAGCGAATTATTCCTATGTAATTACACTTTTATGAGGGAATTATTACCATGTAGTTACACTTTTATGAGGGAATCGTCGGTTCGATCTTCTTTTTCCAAACTCCGCTCAGATATCGCAAACCGCCCAGACCTGCTGCACACCACCAGGTGATCGGAGATACCCACCAGAGTCCCCAATATCCCCACAGACAGGAAAACAAAAATGCAAAACCAATACGGGTAATGACCTCACTGATGCCCATCCAGATCGTGATTTTTACGTCTCCCACTGCACGAAGCATGTTATGAAACAGATTTAATGTTCCGACACCGATCAAAAACGGTGCAAAGATATGCATATACTCCACACCATAACCAATCGCTTCCTGACTTTCAGTAAACATCCGCATGATCACTGGTGCCAGCAGGAAGATCAATGGTGATACAACCGCATATCCAATGGCATTCAACAAAAACGTAGTGCGAAATCCGGCTTTGATCCGCTCGATGTTCTTCGCCCCCGTATTTTGCCCGGTAAAGGTTCCCAGTGCCGTTCCGAGAGCATCGCCCACCTGCATCCCAAGCCCTTCCACTTTGATACACACACCATACGCTACAACCAATGTCGTTCCATATGTATTTACCACTGCCTGTAATGTCATGTCTGAAATAGAAATAATACTCATCTGCAATGCAGCCGGCAGACCATACACCAGCATTTGTTTTCCGATATAAGTATCCAGTTTCAGTTTATCTCTGCGGATCCGCAGCATCGGCAAAATCTTCCATGCATAAAGCAGGCAGGCCACGCCGGATATAACCTGCGCCAGTACGGTTGCAAACGCAGCACCGCCAACTCCCATAGGAATCACAGCCACAAATAAAATATCAAATACAATATTCAACAAACTGGAGATACCAAGAAAAATCAGCGGAACTACCGAATTACCCAGAGACCGCAATACCGCAGAAATCCAGTTGTACAGCATTGTTCCGACAGAACCGGCACAAATGATCCGCAAGTACAAAACAGCCGCATCCAGCACCTCTGCCGGAGTCTGCAGCACGATCAGCAACGGCCTTGTCATAAGCAATCCGATCACCGTCACAAGTATCGTCATGCCTAGTGCAATAAAAATAGAGGAAAAGAATGTCTTTACTACTTTATCCTCTTCCTTTGCGCCATAATATTGTGACATAACAACCGTTACACCCGTCGTCAGACCGATGATCAACGAAAATACCAGATACATACCGACGCCTGCCACACTGACCGCTGCCAGCGCATTATCCCCTAAAAAATGCCCTACAATATATGAATCTGCAAAATTGTAGATTCTCTGAAAAACCAGCCCCAGCAACACAGGCATCGCAAATCTCAAAATCTGCGGTGCGATACGTCCGGAAGTCATATCCACCATTACTTCTTTTTTCATACTCATTTCTTCCCCTTTCGCTTCTTGTTTTTCTATACTTCCGCATCGAATGAACGTCAAATCAAATGCACATGAAACCAAATCTATGTTTTCGCTCAACTCTTTCATGGCACTTCTTAACTATGTTTGTATTGTATCTCATACCATTTTGAAAAAATAGTCATTTTCTTCCCCAAAACTGTAAAATCGTATCAAAAACAGTATCTTTTTCACATGATATAAAAGGAACAAATGGTTTGGGGAAAACATTGATTTATTATTAATTTTTAAGTATAATATCTCTATTATTACTAATTTATAGAGATATAGGTGTTAATTAATGAAATTATTAATTGAAAAATCCGATTTAGAACTGTTGCTTGAAAAAAAACGAGATTTGATTGGTAATAAAGTTACTATAGATACTATTATTGCAGGAATTTCTTTTTTATTATCTGTTTTTACAGCAAGTTATAGCGATATATTTGGGATTTCAGGAACGGTATTGAAAACAGTATTTTGCCTGATTGGAATTGGATATACAGTCAAAATTATTTATGATTTGTTTCAGGCAAACAGGCATCCTTACAATCATGAATTACTCTTAAATGATATAGAAAATTTAGATAAAATACAGCATGATCACTCTCTGGTTATAATTTATAATAGAGATATGGTTGGAACTAAACGATTTTTAGTTTATGACGATGAACGTTGGGACTGCAAATTATTTTTGAACTACAAAACACAGGCACGAAATAATGAAGCTGCATTGCTCGAAAAAGTTTCGGCTGATTTGCAGATTGATAAAAGTCAAATACATTGCAGATATATTACTTCACGGATTCAGGAAAAGTATTCTGTCAGCCATAAAGAAAATCGGGTATATAATCATAGATTATACGAAATCTGTATTGATAATTTATCAGAGATTTCTCAAAAAAATGATTTTCTCAAAAATGGGAAACATTTTTATTGGATGACCTTGGGTGAAATGGCGAAAGATGACAACATTGCAAAAAAGAATTTAGATGTTATTGATTTTGTAAAAGAAGTGTTTGGATAAAATTTGGTTAATACCATGTTAAAGTAACGGAAGGAAGCTGCAAAAGCTTCCTTCTTTCACATTATGATACAACACCATTAATACAAAACCAGAGAAAAAATAAAAGGAAACCGCTATGAAACTAAACTATAATGAAAAAGAACTGCATCAACTTCTACAGGACTTCCACGACTTAACAAAGCTGACACTGACCCTCTACGATCCCGAAGGAGAATGGATTCTCAGTTATCCGACAAAAGAAAACTGTTTCTGCCATTATATCAAAACTTCCCCGGAAGGAGCCGCCCTCTGTGACGCTTCCGACCGTGCTTCCTTTGAAGCAGCAAAAGCATCCGGCGAATGTGTCATTTACAAATGTCATGCCGGTTTGATCGAAGCCACCGCCCCCATCGTCAGCGACGGATTTACCATCGGCTACCTCATGATGGGGCAGGTTGCAAATGCAACCTCCCCGGAGCAGTTACAGCCACTAATTGAACATGCATTACATAAATATCACCTGAGTAACACAGAAACCAATATTGCTAACTCAACCTCACCCGATACAAACGAAGCAAACAAATTCGTCGAATATGACAATTGGAAACAATATGCTAATGCAATCCCTTGCATCTCCGACACACAGATTCACGCCGCCGCAAGCATCATGGAAGCATGTATTTCTTCCATCCTGTACAAAAAATTGATTTCTATCGAAAAACAACAGTTTGAACAAAACATCAACACTTACATTCTAAATCACCTGACCGAAGATCTATCCGTAGACCGCCTCTGCGAACACCTGCATTTAAGCCGCCGCAAGATCTACGAATACTCGGAAGAATTTTTACATTGCAGCATCGCCAAATACATAAAAAAAATGCGCCTGCAGCATGCGCAGACACTATTAACCAAAACAAATTTACCAATTTCTACCATTTCCGAACAATGCGGATTTTCCGACTACAACTATTTCTGTCGGGTTTTCAAGCAGGAAAATGGCATGTCCGCACGAAGCTATCGCACAGCACAACAGACATAATTTTTCTGTGATACTATATTTTCATTTACAAAACACACACTTTATATAACACATTATATGGTAGACACACATAATGTATTTACCATTTGTAGCAACTCTCGCTTTGTGTCGTGGTGATTTCACACACTTTTTGTTATCGTTTTTCCTGAAAGGAGGCAAAGGCAACAACATGGATCAGAAAAAGATCGGTCTTTTTTTAAAAGAACTCAGAAAAGAAAAAGAACTTACGCAAAGTCAGCTTGCAGAACAGCTCAACGTATCTGACCGAACCGTATCCCGCTGGGAAACCGGAACGAATTTACCAGATCTGTCTGTACTGGTTGAACTTGCAGATTTTTATGATGTTGATATCCGTGAAATCATTGACGGAGAAAGGAAAAGCGAGAATATGAATGTAGAAATGAAAGATACTTTAATGAAAGCGGCACAATACGCCACAGAAGACAAACATATGCAGATGAAAAAACTGACCGGATACATCTTGTCAGCATTTGGATGTTTTCTGATTTTGTCCGGATTTACCGTATTTCCAAGTGAAAGCGGCTGGGCAGCAAAATTTGCCATCCTGGGAGCCATTATCGTAACCGTTGGAATCTTCCAGTTACTGAAAAAACGGAAATTACTAAAATCCATAATCATCTTTATTGCGATCCTATTTGGCATGATCTGGCTGGACTTCGCCAGCGTATGCTATATCCGACAGGCCCCACGGTTCGCCTATTCCGTAGAATACAGCGATGAAACTGTCATCTATCATGCTCCGTTTTATTCCGTATACAAATACGGCCGGGACACCTTGGGCGAATACTATCAAGTTTATATTGGATTTGATAATTTATAAAATTGATTTTCATAATTTACCAGTACAATACATATATTTAAAAGAACTCTGAAAATGCCAGTTTCCAGAGTTCTAAAGTTCATTCCGGAGAACTACACCGTCAGGCTAGTGCTGCCGTTTGTCTCTGTCTAACCATTTGCAAATATAATAACCCGCTATAGATGCCAATACAGAGATAAGAAAAGCAAGTATGTATTCCATTAGGCTCACCTCCTTCCTACTGGAAAGAGTCGACAGCAATAACATAATAGCACGAAACTTTGTTCGATTCAACTAAAAATATTGTTCATTTAGATATTGATTTTTTCAAAGGAAAGGTTTATTATAGTGGTGAGTAAGAAAAGTATGTATTCCATTAGAATACAAAAACCCTCGAAGTGCCAGCTTCGGGGGTTTTATTTCATTCATATTATTTTTGCGTACAAACAAACGAATGTTTTAACATTACTTATGTGCACGCACGGCTGGAGCCACCGTGTAACTGGAACAAAACTGAAAATGAAATCCAAGACAAGACGATAGGGTGATTTTCGTTACCGAAGTGAGCATAGCCCGCCTCCGTGAGTGTGTCTGAGGCTGCTGATTTTGCAGCCGAGTTCACGGAAGGAGGCGGAGATAAGCGGCACAACGGAGGTAGAAAATCATCCGTGTCTGTCTGGATTTCATTTTCAGTTTGTTCTTTTCACCACACCTAATGACGATATTTATTTGCTTCTTTCAGACGTGCCATCGCTCTTGCCAGCGATGCGGTATTACGATAATATTCCATCCGGCTCTTATGCTGCAGTAACCGTTCTTCTGCACGCTCTTTTGCCTCTTTCGCACGACGTATATCGATTTCCTCCGGGCGTTCGATCGTATCCACCAGAATTTCCACCTGATTATCAGAAGTAACTTCTGCAAAGCCACTTCCGCAAACTGCCGGAATCATTTCACCTTTCGGTGTTCCGATACGGACCTCACCCGTCTTCAATGCAACGACACATTCCTCATGATTTGTCAGGATCTGAACTTCCCCGTCAATTGCAGGTAATACAACAGATGCTGCCTCGTCATCATAAAAGATCTTATCATATGCAATAATTTTTAAATGAAATGTACTCATAGTCACACCTCACTAATGATTGCCGTTCTTTGCTTTTTCAATGACATCGTCAATGGTTCCCACATTGAAAAATGCCCATTCCGGATACTCATCCATCTCACCGTCAATAATTTTTTTGAAACCTTTGACGGTCTCTTCCAACGGTACATATTTACCTGGAATTCCGGTAAATGTCTCAGCCACATGAAACGGCTGTGACAGGAAACGTTGGATTTTTCTTGCACGGTATACCGTTGTCTTATCCTCTTCGGAAAGTTCTTCCATACCAAGGATAGCAATGATATCCTGCAGTTCTTTGTAACTTTGCAGGATTTCCTGTACACGACGTGCAACCTCATAATGCTCTTCACCGACGATATCCGGCTCCAGAATACGTGAATTCGACTCCAGCGGATCAACGGCCGGATAAATACCTTGTTCAACGATCTTTCTGGAAAGTACCGTTGTTGCATCCAGATGCGCGAATGTGGTTGCCGGAGCCGGGTCAGTTAAGTCATCCGCCGGTACATAAATTGCCTGTACCGAGGTAACGGAACCTTCTTTTGTGGAAGCAATACGCTCCTGCAATTCACCGACTTCATTTGCCAGAGTCGGCTGATAACCTACCGCAGAAGGCATACGTCCAAGCAATGCGGAAACCTCTGAACCAGCCTGTACATAACGGAAAATGTTATCGATAAATAACAGTACATCCTGGTGTTCTTTGTCACGGAAATACTCTGCCATAGTCAGACCGGTCTCAGCTACACGCATACGAGCTCCTGGTGGCTCATTCATCTGTCCGAACACTAAGGCTGTTTTTTCCAGAACGCCGGATTCTTTCATCTCTGTCCACAGATCATTACCCTCACGGGAACGCTCTCCGACACCGGTGAAAATAGAATATCCACCGTGCTCTGTTGCAATATTACGGATCAGCTCCTGGATCAGAACGGTTTTACCGACACCTGCACCACCGAACAGACCAATCTTACCACCTTTGGAGTATGGAGCCAGAAGATCAATAACTTTGATACCCGTCTCCAGAACTTCGACAACCGGACTCTGCTCTTCAAAGGATGGCGGTTCTCTGTGGATACACCAGTTTTCTTTTGACTCTACCGGTTTTCCATCATCAATCGCCTCACCCAGAACATTGAACAGTCGTCCCAGCGTTGCTTTTCCTACCGGAACTGTGATACCTGCGCCGGTTGCTGTTACTTCCATATCACGATGAAGCCCTTCACTGGAAGCAAGCATGATACATCTTACGGTATCATTTCCAATATGCTGTGCCACTTCCATGACACATGTTTTTCCATTATTATCAACTTCGAGTGCATCTTTGATGCATGGAAGGTTATGGTCGGAAAACTCTACGTCTACAACAGGCCCCATGACCTGAACGATTTTTCCTTTATTCATATCGCTTCACCTCTCTTACTTTTTCTTACTCTTCTGTGCCTTGGCACCTGCAATGACCTCAGTGATTTCCTGAGTGATCGCTGCCTGACGCACACGGTTGTATTCAATTTCCAGATCATGCAGCATCTGCTTTGCACTATCGGTAGCAGTCTGCATTGCCATCATTCTGGAATTATGTTCACTGGCATAAGATTCCACCAGCGCACCATATACAAAACCACACACAACGTTTGGAATCAGGCTGTTCAGCACCGATTCCACAGAAGGATGAAAGGTCATTCTGTCACTGTATCCTTTCAGATTTTTGTGTGTATATTCTTCTCTCTGCAACGGAAGCAATTGAAACATATCCGCTTCCATCTTGAACGCATTGATCATTTTGGTGTAGATAATATAAACCTCATCCAGTTCCTCACGTACATATTCATCAATCAGCTGCAGACCGATGTGACGCGCCCTGTAAAGGGTCGGATTCTGCACGGTATAACTGAATTCTCCGTCAATATTTACATCTTTTTTCATGAAATACTGCCGGCCTAACTCACCGACCACAAACAGTTTGTTCTGTCCGCCCTTTTCCAGCTGTTCCGATGCAAGCTTCAGAACATTGTGGTTGTAAGCTCCTGCCAGACCCTTGTCGGCAGTGATCACAAGGTAACCGCGCTTTTTTCGGTCATCCGGGATATCTCTTCCGAAAAAAATATTGTTTGTGTCCGGAACGGACTTCATAAAACGCGCGACTGCATTCTGCTGCGCAAAGAAAAACGGCTCCGTATCTGCCAGACTTTTCTTTGCCTTCTGCATCTTTGACGAAGAAATCATATACATGGCACTGGTGATTTTCATCGTATCTTTGATACTCTGCATTCTGCTCTGTATCTCTCTAGCACTTGCCATGATAGACCTCCTATTTTACATACTCCCTGGCGGCAGCGAGGATCTTTTCTCCAAGTTCATCGGACAGAGCTTTTGTCTCATTCAGCTCAGCGATGATCTCAGGATGTGCATTTTTGAAATATTCCAGCATACCCTTCTGGGTCTCTTTGATTTTTTTAACTTCCACATTCAGGAAAATCTTGTGTGTGGCGGTCCACAGTGTAATAACCTGCTCTGCCATATCCAACGGCTGGCAAAGCGGCTGTTTTAACAGTTCCATCAGACCTTTTCCGTACTGTAACTGCTCTTTGGTATCATCATCCAGGTCAGAACTGAACTGGGTAAATACTTCCATCTCACGATACTGCGCCAGATCGATACGGATACTTCCTGCTGCTTTTTTCATCGCTTTTGTCTGTGCGGCACCACCGACACGGGATACAGACAGACCTACGTTTACCGCCGGTCTCATACCGGAGAAGAATAAGTTACTCTCCAGGAAGATCTGACCGTCTGTGATGGAAATTACGTTGGTCGGAATATATGCGGATACATCGCCGGCCTGTGTCTCGATAATTGGCAGGGCTGTGATGGAACCGCCGCCCAGTTTGTCACTCAGACGACTGGAACGCTCCAGCAGTCTGGAATGCAGGTAAAAAACATCACCCGGATAAGCCTCACGTCCCGGAGAACGCTCCAGCAACAGGGACAATGCACGATAAGCTACCGCATGTTTTGACAAATCATCATAAACGATGAGCACGTCTTTTCCCTGATACATAAAATATTCTGCCATGGCAGTTCCCGCATACGGTGCAATATACTGCAGCGGAGCCGGATCACTGGCGGTTGCTGCTACAATGATAGAATAATCCATAGCACCGTGCTTTTTCAATGTGGATACAATTTTTGCAATTGTTGATGCTTTCTGTCCAATTGCGACATAAATACAGATGACATCTTTTCCCTTTTGGTTGATCATGGCATCCGTTGCAATGGATGTCTTACCTGTCTGACGGTCACCGATGATCAGCTCTCTCTGTCCACGTCCGATCGGGAACATAGAATCGATGGAAAGAATTCCTGTCTCCATTGGTACGCTGACCGATTTACGATCCACGATACCCGGTGCTTCATTTTCAATCGGCCGGTAATCATCTTCTTCAATATCGCCCTCTCCATCGATTGGAGCACCCAGGGCATTGATGATTCTTCCGACAAATTTATCTCCAACCGGAATTCCGGCTTTCTTTTTGGTTCTTGTTACTTTGGTTCCTTCCTTGATCCCTGTATCACGGCCAAACAGAATGACACCAATCTCATTTCTTCTGACATCCTGTACCATACCTTTTACGCCGTTCTCAAAGACAACGATCTCACCATACATCGCCTGGTCAATTCCATAGACAGTGGCAATTCCGTCACCAACCCAGATGACATGACCAATTTCCCGATCCTTCGCCTCAAAATCGTAATTTTCGATTTCTTCTTTCAGGATGGAAATAATATCCTGTGAACTGATAGCGCTCATTGTCCTATCACCTCTTTCTTTTACCTTTTACTTCTTACTCTGCCTGTTATAATTCAGCCTGATTCTGAATCATACCGAGCTGCTCCTGCATGCCGCGGATCCGTCCGCTGATGCTCCAGTCCCATTCACGGCCATTGGCAGCGAGGACAAAACCTCCCACCAGACGCTCATCCCTGATCATCTCAAGCTCAACCTGATGCGCATCAAACTCTTCCATCAGGAATTTTTTAATTCCTTCCAGCTGATTATCATCCGGTGCTGTCACATAACGTAATGTTGCGTTTACGATTGACTGATGTTCATTTGCATACATTTTGTATTCCTCCACGATCTCTTCCAGATATTCCACGTCAGAATAATCACAGAGAATCTTCATAAAATTCTGTAACTTTTTTCCCGGGAAAATACGGTCAACCACCGCATGTTTTTCCTCTTTGTAAACACTTGGGTCTGTCAGCACACGCTGTAATTCGGGACTCTCCCGATAAATCTGTACTGCAGTTTCAAGATCTTCTACCGGAGCCTTCAACTCCCACAAAACTCTTACATATTTAGCCGTTGTTGCTGTCATGTTTGTCACCCGTTTTACTTAAAAACTCATTGTAAAGCTGTTCATCCGTGACTTTACTGCTATTCTCTCCGATAATTTTGATCGCTGCAGCCATAGCCAGCGTACTGATCTCTTCCTGTACACTCTGCAATGCTCTGTCACGTTCTTTTTCCATATCCTGATTTGTTTTCTCAAGCAAAGCTTCGGATCGTTTTTCCGCATCGGAAACAATCTGCTTGTACTGCACATCTGCCCGTTCTCTGGCATCTGCCACAATCTGGACTGCCTCCTCTTTTGCGCCCTGCAAAGATGCCTCATACTGAGTTTTCAACTCTAAAGCCTCTGCATTTACCGTATCTGCTTTTTCAAACTGTTCCGCTACCATCTGTTTTCTCTTTTCGATGATATTTAAAACCGGTTTGAACAGAAACTTTCTGATCAGGAAATAGAAGATCAACAGGTTCACAATGATCCATATAAGGTTTGAATCAATTCTCAGCATCCTGAAATCCTCCTTCTAAAGACAAAATCTCACGTCTTTGTTTTTATTTGCAAAGGAAAATGATCAGAATAGCGACAACCATACCATAAATAGCAGTTGCCTCTGCCAGTGCACAACCAAGTAATAAGTTCTTGCTGATCTTGCTGTCAGCTTCCGGCTGTCTTGCTACGGCATCTACTGCTTTACCTGTTGCGATTCCAATACCTACACCTGCTCCAATTCCTGCTAATGCTGCGATACCAGCTCCGAGTGCGATCATCATAATAATTATCTCCTTTTTTCACTTCAAATTTTTTATTCTGCCTGTAATTCAATAGCTTCCTTGATGTATAACGATGTCAGGAACACAAATACATATGCCTGGATCAATCCATCAAAAATATCAAAATAGAAACTAAATACCAGCGGTACCACCATCGGCACAACCGCCTTGATCAACTCCATGATAACAAACGCGCCGAGTACATTTCCGAACAGTCGTAAACATAACGAAAACGGTCGGATAAAAATCTCCAGAATGTTGATCGGTGTAATGATCGCGACAGGCTGTGTAAATCCTTTCGCCCACTTCTTTACACCTTTTGCACGGATACCGGCGGCTTCCACCAGTATGATACTCATCAACGCAAGAGCGATCGTACAATTCAGGTCCTTTGTCGGAGGCTTAAATCCAAATAAGCCAATTACATTTGCAATACCGATAAACAGACCGACGCTCATCAGATAAGGAATATAACATTTTCCTTCCTCTCCGAGCAGCCCTTCGAAAAATCCATAAAATTTTCCGATACATACTTCCAGAAACAACTGCCTCTTTCCCGGATTCTCCACGCTCAATTTCCGCGTCAGGAAAATCGATGCCACTATGACAATTGCCATAATGATCCACATAACGACAACTGATTCCGCGATTTTGATTCCACCAAAAATGGGTATCGTGAACACCGTCTTGACACTCAGTTGGTCGATCAACTCATCTACCAGTCCGTTCGTAGCGGTCACCTCCTTCTTTTCTCTTTCTTCTGTTTTTTGAACGCAGATCACGAAGCGACTGCGTTCATGAGCAAGGAGCGAAGCGGATTGCGAATGTCCGCTTTATTTCTCCTGAAACATGTTTCCCAATCATCACAGTTTCAGCATCGTTGTTACATCTCGTAATTGATACTGTTTTCTCACAATTGGTACTACCATTGCCAAGGAAAAATAAAAGACCGGTGGTTGTCCCAAAACTCCTTACCCCCGTTGGTCTTTTCGTGTATCCATGTTAATACAATTTCCAGATTTTGCAATCGGCAAATTTTCCTAAATTGTTTTTTTATAAAAATATTTTTTCAGCAAAATCACGATTGACAATTTTCGTTTAACAGATTATTTCCTGATTATGTACTTTTTTATTTCTATTTTCGGCAATTTTACCTGCTTTACGAAAAACGAATCTTACAAATGAGCTGGTCTGGAACATTTATAAGAACAGTGCCATCTGGATTTTTCCCCTTGATGTCTGTAACCGGAAAAATCAGAAATATGTCTGACTTCTATTTGACTTGTCAGTCTTTTTACCACATAATAAATGCAGGGGCTTTTTATATTGGAGGAGGTTTTTTTATGGCAGCACAAATCACGGCCGTCATTATTTTCCTGGTTATGTTTGCATTCATTATCACGGAAAAAATTCCACGGCACATTGCGACAACACTCTGCAGTGTTGCAACGCTCATTCTCGTGTTTGGTGTCTGTATGCACAGTTCCACTGCGTTATTCGAGACACTGAACTTTCAGTCTTTTACATCTGTTGATTTCTGGCGTGCAGGCGCCGAAGCCACAGAAAGTACAAAAGGAATCAACTGGCAGACAATTATTTTCATCTTTGGCATGATGATCATGGTCGAAGGAATGGCAATTTCCGGATTTTTCTCCTGGCTTTGCCTGACCATTGCAAAAGCAGTCAGATATAATACCACAAAAATTTTTGTGATGTTTATGGTTCTGGCATTCGTACTTTCTATGTTTATCGACAGTATCACCGTTATTCTGTTTCTGGCCGCAATCACCATCACCCAAGGCAAACTGTTGAAATTTGATCCGATTCCGGTAATCATTGCAGAGATATTCTGTTCGAACCTTGGAGGTTCTTCCACAATGTGTGGTGATCCGCCAAATATCATTATCGGAACCGCATTGCACTACACATTTACCGATTTTCTGTTCAATACCGGCGTGATCGCCATCCTGAGTCTGGTGCTGATGATCTTTTTCTTCTATCTATGTTTCCGCAAAAAACTGAACACAAATAATCTTTCAGAAGAAGATATTGCAAAAATGCCATCACCGGACAGTGCGATTACCAGCAAACGTTCTTTTATCATCAGCTGCATTATTTTTCTCTGTGCAGTTGTACTGCTTGTGACACATGGACAGACTGGGTTGACAGTTTCCACCATTGGCATAATTGCCGCTATCGCAACCTGCGCAACCGCAGGGAAAAAGGCAAAACACATTTTACGTCGTATTGATTATCCGACCCTTATTTTCTTCATCGGATTATTCATCGTAGTCGGCGGTCTGGAAGAGACAGGAATTTTGGAACTGATTGCGAACTTTATCCACAAGATCAGCGGAGGAAATGTAACCTTTATTGTAATCATTATTATATGGGTATCTGCAGTGGCCAGCGCCATTATAGACAATATCCCATTTTCCGCTACAATGATTCCGATCATCAAAAACCTTGCAGCGGCATCCGGAGCAGATTTATCCGTTCTGGCATGGACACTGGCACTGGGCACCGATATCGGTGGAAGTGCTACCCCGATCGGTGCATCTGCCAACGTAGTTGGTATCGCCGTTGCATCAAAAAACGGTCATCATATTTCCTGGAAGCAGTATTGTACCTACGCGATTCCGGCAACACTGATCGTAATTGCAGTATCAATGCTATATATCATTTTCAGATATATATAATTCAGAACTCAGAATTGATTTCTGATGCGAAATCCGGGTCTGCATTGCAGACATATACTTATCTGGATTTCTGCTAAAATAAAAAAGATGCCTTTTGCACAATCAAATAGGACAATCCCATCCCTTATACAAAAGGCATCTTTTACTCCTGCTGCCTCTCCCGACTTTTCTCATTCTTTCGGGAGAGGCGTTTTTATTTGGTAATTTTCTTTGTCCAAAACCATCAAACTTTCTGTTTTGGTATAAATTCAATCTTTAACACCATCCCCATTCCTTCTGCTAATCTTTTTAGTAAGCTAACAGATGGATTCCTTGTTCCATTTTCCAGTTTGCTGATATCTGCCTGATTAATTCCTGTACGTTCTGACAATTCCTTCTGAGTCAAATTCTGAGAAGTACGCGCATCTACAATTGCTCTAATCACATCAAACTCTGGTTGCATTTCTTCATATTCTTTGCGGAACTTTTCATCCTGCATCTGATTTTCTAACATTTCATTTAATGTCTTCATAGCTTCTTCATCCTTTCCATATAGTCAGCTCGTCGTGCTTTTGCTAATTGTTTTTCCTGTAAAATGACCAACATTCCAAATATCTTGGCTCTCATTTTAGGATTAAGTTTATCTAAAAATTTTTCTACAGGATTATCGCCATTTTCTGTTTCATATGCAATGACTTCAAATTTTGTCATATGTATTCTCCCTTATTATATGGTATATATACCATATTATCAATTTTGTTATTTTCTTTCCGTTCATTTTTGAGAATGCATTCGTCATAATATCTATAAAGTGCAGCCAGTATATAACGCCCTTTTCCACTCGTCAATGCCCTTTTTTATCTCCAAATTTTACCTAAGCAAATTGCACAATACCAGTCAAGTTCTCTGTCGATCCCGTATTTTCTGATCATACAAAAAATCAAGAGTTGAAAAACTCATTTTTCAACTCCTGAAATAATATCATTTTTGTTTATTTTGCCATATATCAATTCTACCCTATTTCTTCAAATAAATCGCCGTCACCGCACAGTCTCGGGCTGCATTTTTTGCAGTCTCTTCCAGTTCCGCCGGAATCTCATCATATTTGACATCAATACAGTCTTTTTCAAAATTGTGGGCAAATAACTGCGGATATAATCCCACACAAATGCCACAACGAATACAATACTCTTTGATTTCTGCTTTCATTTTACTTTTCCTCCTGTTTTCGAATAAACCTCATCCAAATCAGATGTGTGTTTTTTAACAATTTCACCATCTGTAAACCAGATTTACGGTATATGGGTATATCTTACCTTCATTTTTATTTCGCAAATATCAGTTATGCATGTTTCTCCATATAATCACACGCACTGTCTCCTGCTGCAAACCCAAACGGCATCGCAAAATAAGCACCGGCGCTGCCGCCTGTCGGAGGATTTCCATAAAACTCGCTCATCATATTATCCCCGGCTGCATAAAGTCCCGGAATTGCTTTTCCATCTTCTTTCACGACCTGCATTTTTCCATTAACTTTGATACCACCGATAGTATCATAACCGGCACAGAATACACGCATTGCATAAAATGGTCCTTTTCGCACAGGACGGAGATATTTTGCATTTTTTCCAAACTCTTCGTCCTCACCATTATCGCAATATCCATTGTAACGATCCAGTGTTTCCTCCAAACCTGCCTGATCAATTCCGGACTGTGCGCACAGCTCTTCAATGGTATCTTTCATAAATACATGTTTGTTTCCTTTTTCCTCAATCAGTGTCCTGAACTGTCCCGGAATATCTGTCAGTTTCTCCACCGGGAAGATAAAGTACATGTAATCCACACCCTCTTCTTCCAAATGGCGTCTAGTATCTTCATCGAATACGATATAACTTTCCCCATTTGGCTGATTTGCGATACCTGTGCTGATTGCCATATGGTTATTGGAAATGCTCTCGTCAATAAAACGCTCACCATTTTTGTTTACCCACAGATATGGCTGCTCCTGAATGGTACGTGTCTCGTTGTATACAATCCACGGAGAACTTGCCACGATTCCCGGTCCCGGAACCAGATTGTGACCAGATACTGCGATGGCACTCTGGGCACCGCCAAGCTTCCATGCCAGTTTCTGTCCATCTCCGGTCTGATCGGAATTCGGATAACAGTTAAACAGTACGTTTCCGTCTCCGGAACAATTATAATCCGTAAAAGTAAAGCCGGTATATTTTTTCATCATTTCACGATCTTCCATAATACCGCCGCTGGCAATGATCACTGCTTCACATTCCACTTCGATTTCTTCTTTTGTTTCATTGTTGACAGCTTTTACACCGGTTACTTTTCCATTTTCGTCCACCAGAATATCTGTGATCGGTGTATTCAGCATATACTGTCCACCACGTTTGATAATATCCTTCATGGCATTCAGACAGATCAGTGCACCGCCATGGCCTTTGCCTCGTCCCGGAACCAGATAAAAATCTCCATGTGCCATTACTGCAGGGGGAAATCCATCCGCATATTTCGGATCTCCGATATCCTCCAGCTCCAACTGCTGTGTCGGAATCATTTTAATGCCAAGACGCTCAATATATTCTTTTGTTCTCCAGGAATTGTTTACATACTGACGAATTACAGACGGATTTGCATTGTAATTCGAATACTCATATAACAAATGAAATGCTGCGTTCTGAAATGCCCTGTCTTTTCGAATGCTGACATATGCGATCGGGCAGTTGGAAACTGCTCCGCCCTGATATGGTTTCTTTTCAAATACGATGACTTTCTTTCCACGGGCAAGTGCTGCATCTGCCGCCGAAATACCTGCCATGCCACTTCCCATAATTACCAGATCTGTTTTTAACTTCATAAAAAATAAAACCTCCTTCACCTGTTGCTCTTTTTCAAACACCTGTTGAGGAGATTTTATCAATATTTCTATGTACTTTAACCTTTCATCTGGCCTAAATCGCATGTATTTTACTGCATATAATTGTGCAGAATGCACTTTGACTTACGATTGTATTTATCAAAATTTCAAAACACCGCAGACTTCTCTGATTCGTTTTTCTACATTAACTTTGGAATCAACATTATTCTATACACCTTATATACTCCTGAATCTGTTCCGATAAAATATAACGCATTTTTTCTTCGGAATCATCCAGCGAAACCGCATACCGTTCTTCCACCATCGAAATTATATTTCGCACGGTATTTCGATGAATTCCAAGCTCTGCTGCTGTGCGCGTTGCACTGCAGTCATTTTTCAGGTAACAAAGTACTGTCCTGCCATACGAAGTGTGATGCTCTCTGTCATATACGGCCAGTTCCCTGTAAAATTCCGACTGCATCGAAACCGGTTCCATCTCTGACTCCATTCTGGAAAACAAATGATACATCACCACATCTTTGTACTGACACAATACCTCTGTATTCTGCTCCGTTTTCTGATTCCACTGTAACGTAAACACTGCCTGTGCATAAGCATCTTTCATTCGTTTCAGCTCCGTAAAAATATTGCTGACTCCAATCCGATACTCATATTGTTCTAACAACTGCTCTAAAATATGCAGTTCCTTTTCATCAAATGACAAATTCTGATGTATCGCTGTTTTACTATACTTCAACAGGCAGATATGATTTTCATATAAAAACGGTTTCATTTTCCATGACTGCCGCTCCAACAGACGCGCCAGAAATTTCAGCGGCACATGCTCCTGATTGGCAAAATCAAGAATTCCCAGTACCAGATATCCCGTCTTTTCCAGTCCGTCAATCATATTTACCTGCTCCGTAATCCGGTCTTCCGGAATTTCAGCGCTTCCAAGCAGGTTTGCCAGAAATGTTTCATACATCATACGCCCGTGCCTTCGATTTTCATAATTGCGCTGCAGACAGAAAGACATATTTTTCATAAACATATGAATCAGATCCAAATATCCGCTTTCCGGTGTTTCTTCTCCACAGAAAATGGACGTATATCCAAGTAATGTCTGTCCACTGAAAAACTGCAGGTAAATATTTGTTCCGGATTTTTCATCTGCTGCCGGTGCAATCAGAAGTTCTCCTTCTTTGATCTGGGAAAAAATCTGCTTCTTTTTCAGTTGTTCCATGGTATGCGCATCCGTATATCCCTGCGCCACTGTTTCCTGAAAAATCTTGTAATGAGAAGAACTGTGCCTTGTGTAAGCCAACACATCAAAACTTGCATCAAAGGCAATCATTGGATGTTCCAGAATTTCTTCGCTGATATCGATCAGATCCTGCACATCTTTTCCCTCCAATGCCGCGATATGCATGTTTTTATCCCATTCCACCAGACGACAAAAAATTTCCACCAGGTCATTCATCACTTCCGGTACCGTTTTTTCTGTCTGCATAAAAATCAGATTTTCGTGAAAAGCTTTCCATTTCCGAATCATGTTCTGACGGATTTCCGTATCCTGATCATTTGGAAAAATAACAAGCAGACAGATATCTTTATCTAATTTTTCTTCTATATCCGGCACACGGTTGCCATCACAGAGATACAGATACTCTCTTTTTAATTTCCGGACATCTGCTATCCAGTGCTGAATTCCGGAAAACTCCTGTTTCTGCGTGATTTCCGACTGCTCATCCAATTTCCTGTCTCTGATAAAATATAATAAAAGATCTTTTGTAATCGTCATGACAATTCCCCCATCATTTTCTGCAATTTTTTCAACTGCTCAGATATATGTTTTGGGTTATATACCAGATTTAACGAAATCGGCATTGCATCCGTGATTGGAATCAGTGTGATATTTTCCAGCGATGCTGCACAATAATCCCGCGCGATAAAAGCCACTCCCCGGTTCGCCCGCACCAGAGAAACTACCGTCTCCATATTTGGCAGATACTCAATCCTGTTATTATAATCCCTGTGATTTCCATGCAGGAAAAACGGTAGTAAGGCATGCTGCACCGGTGCTTCCTGCTCACTGAGATACAAAAGTGTCTCATCCGATATATCATGGAATGAAATCTCACGGTAATCCTCATATTTATGGCCCTTTGGAACTGCCAAGGACAGCTGAGCTTCATGTAATGTCTGCATTTTCAAAGGCTCCGGACATGTAGTCGTCGTTGCCAGAATAAATCCTGCATCGATTTTTCCATTCAGTAAATTTGAAAAAATCTGACTTGGAAGGCTTCCGATCAGATTTAGCCTGATTTCCGGATACTTCTCCTGAAACTGTGCCAAGATATCAGCCACATGATAATTCAACGCTCCCGGCATATGACACAAGCGCAGCGCATCTTCCGATACGTTACCTGCTGCCCGCACCCGCTGCCGCAGTTCATCCTGCTTTTTAAACAGTTCATTTGTCTCGGACAACAGCACTTCCCCCGCATGTGTCAATTTCAAAGAATGTTTTGTACGATCAAACAGGCTGACTCCAAGTTCTGCTTCCAGCTGACTGATCTGTTTACTCAAGGCCGGTTGACTGATAAAAAGCTCCTTTGCTGCCTTTGAAATATTTAAATGTTTTACAACTACCAGAAAGTATTCTAATGATTTTGTGGTCATATTCTTCTCCTTTTGTTCCCTGTTACTACTATATATACCATACTTGGGGAACATTTAGGAAGTCTCTGTAAAATTGTATAAAGCAATAACCCAAACAAGCTTTTTACATTAATTTTACCTAAAAGTGGTGTTTATAAATTATAATATATGTTATATTTTCAGCACAAGATCTTGAAAACTATACAAGGAGATATATTTTAATGAAAAAAAAGAAACATTTTCTATCAATGATTTTAGGTTTAGCATTAAGTTTAACAATACTATTTCCATCTTTCGCACAAGCTTCAGAAATTCTAGTGTAGTATACTATCATCTCATACGAAATACTCGCATTAGTCCTAAAAATAACTTTGTTGTTGATGAAACGAACTATACTACTTTCTATTTAGATTCAACACATAAATATTCACTTGGAAGCACTTATGTTGAATACATTTTTTAATACTATAAATGAGATAGTTCGTAAGCACCTTAATTTCGATAGCATAGATTTTAAAAGGAACAATCATATAACAATATAATTGTTCCTTTTGAGACAAATATTTTATTTTGAGTATGTTAGAACAATCTTTTTACATTAGGCTATGTATTTACTATATTCTGTTATTTTGTACAAATGGTTTTAAAACGAAATTAAAAATAGGGCTTTGGGCATGGCGAATAGGGATTTTCTATATCATTTTTGATACCTTAGCATCCTTTTTCTACTCAGAAAATATTGCAAATAAATTGTTTCTTCTATTGTCACTTATACATTGTTTGATTATAATGCCCTTTTTTTCACAAAACAGTACCTGTCGTAACTGCGGACAACGCAATTATTATCAGCCATTACTTTTTAACAAATGTTGTCATTGTAACATGAAATATTAATTATCACTCTATCTTCTTTAAGATTACACTAAACTATAGCACACTTTTGCATAACATAAAAGTTATACTTATATCCAATAAAATAGTGTCTTTTCTTTTTCCTATCGGTTAAAATAAAATCATCAAATACACGAAGGTTCCCATTCAGGTCGAACCTTACCTATTATGGAGGAGGATTTTAATATGAGCACACCAGGTGTTAAAGTTGGAGTTTCCGAAGAAGAGAAAAAACTTTCTTACTACAAATATTTTGAGCAGGATTTAGCTCCGGTACCGGCTGAAAAAATCGCTGTTTTACAGGGCGGACCGATCGCTCCGGAAAAATGTATCCCGTTTGATGAAAGAAATAAATTCCTGAAAGGTGAAGATGATGAATATGCAAATATCGGTTTCGGCGTAGCTGCAGACGGAACCGCTCTTGTATGTAATACAACTTACATGCCGGGTGTTACAGGCGAAATGCTTGACTGGTGGTTCCCATGGCATTCTGTAGGATCTGACCTGCGTTACAAAATCTGGGATCCGGAAGATCACTATTTTGCAAGAGCATATCCGGCATCTTATGTCGTAGACCCGAACGTACCAATGAACCAGAAAACATGGGGCGTTGATCACTACATCATGGAAGACGTCGGACCGGGACCGGAATTCTTAAAACTCTGCTTCAAGAGACCAGCTGATTTTGGTTATGATGAAAGCATTATCGGTACTGAAAAATGTGAATCTCTCGTATGTGCAATCGGCGAAAGCAGCTGTGCGGCAGCAATGACTCACAAATGGCATCCATACAAAGACGGCGTATTGTTTGAGTCCCGTTTCTGGATTGGATACCGCATCGATGAAGAAGGAAACATCGTAAAAGCAATTCCAGAAGGCGTATCTATCCCACCATTCGTACCACAGGGATTATTCGCACACAACATCAAAGAGTTTACAAACCTGGCAGCAATTCTGCCAACCTTATATGCAGAAGAGAAAGATACTTTCTAAATACATATAGTATAAATACTTTCAACTTCAGACTAATATAAAAATACACGTGGACTGATTGTAATTAATCAATTCACGTGTACTTTTCTTTTATTAAGTTACTTTATCAATTCCACTAATTTCTGCAATCCTGCCGGTGTCTGTGACATTGCCTTCACCGACTGTCCTGCCAGCGCATCCGCATCTGCTTCCGTTACCGTCAATGTTGTACTTCCATCCGAATTTTCTGTTCCATCCACACAATACTCAAAGCTGACATAGCCCAGATTGTCCGTTACTGCGATGAGCAGACACCCAAGCTGTTTCATCTCCTGCTGCAACCGTTCCACATTATCAGACGAAAAAATTTGTACATTCAAAAATGTCCATCCGTAAGGTTCCTCTGACGTCTGCAGCTGTGTACCATAACAAAGTAGCGCCTCGTCGTTGATTCCAAGTACCACCCGGGCAGCCTGCACAGACCGCCCATCCGCAGAAATATCCCCCACATATGGATTTCTGCTCTGATACAGATCTGAAACCGTTCCGTCAATCGAAATCCCATCATCCCACAAAATCCGATTTTCCAGAACAACCCTCTTTACCTCTCCGGAACTTTCATACTCCGCCTGAAACTCATTTGTGTGAAACGATGACTTTCGCGTTTCCCGCAGAGATACCGTCACAATTCCATCCTGCTCCTGAAACGCCACATCTGCCACACCTTTTGTCTGATCCAGCAACACCCCCTGCACCGACACTTTATGATCTTTCATTACCACATCTGCCTGCACAAACTCTGCCTGCTCCACCTTCTGCCCAATGAGATATGCCTTGCACCAGATTCCTACGCCGGCTGCAATCACAACGGTCAGTACCGCTGCCAGAATCCGCATCCTGTTTTTCTTTCGAATCTTTTTCAGATAATCTATTTCAGATGGCACTTTGAAATCAGCCTTCCGTCCCATCTGTTCCAAATCCTGCTCCGACAAATATTCGCCATTCACCGTTTCCTGCATCTCATGATATAATTTTCGGCAGTTCTCACATATCTTTATATGTTGTTCCACCGCCTGATTGCTCACATCATTTGTCAGTCCATCCACATAAGATGGAAGCAGATCTCGCACAACTTCACACGTCAGATCATTTTTCATGACATTTCATCTCCTTCCCGAACTTCTTTATTTCTACTCTTCTTATATCTCCGTCAGTATTCATATTAAAAAATACACTTGCATACTTTTAACATTCTCTCACATTTACGTTTCATCCATTTCTAACTGCCGCTTAAGATTCGTGCGCGCCCGGAAAAAAGTCACCCGCGCCCAGTTCTCGGTCTTTCCCATAACCTCACCGATTTCCCGGAAAGACAGATTTCCAAACATTCTCAAATAAAGCACTTCTCTGCCCGGTTCGGGAAACACATGCAGTTTCTTCAACAGTTCCATCTGCCCGACCTGCTGCATCACTTCCTGCTCTGCCGACATCGCGGCTTCTGTTATTCCTGCACCCGCAACCATCCGGTCCACATCTGAATCAGCTTTCATCCGCACATGTTTTTTCATATAGGAAAAATACTGATTTTTCGCAATAGCACACAGCCACGTCGTGATCTTGCAGCTTTCATCAAACCGGTCAATATTTCGTACCGCCTGATAAAACGTCTCCTGCGTCAGTTCTTCCGCCAGATCCGCATCATGTGTCAACAACATCAGATATTTAAACACCGTCTGCGCATGCTGGCGGTATACAGCATCCATATCCTGCACCTGCGTTTTTCCCTCCTTTCCGTTCAAAGTTATTTTATTTGTTAAAAAGCTCACTCAAACAATCTGTATTTTTGTTGTTCTATCTATTAATAGCCATTTTTCCACTTTCGTTACAGCAACTTCTGAATTTCCTGCAAAAAACATGAAAATGCCGGATTTTTATTCTCGTTCCGCCATGCCAGAACCGCCTCATTACAGGAATCCAACACAATATGTTGCAGCGAAGTATTTTTCATTTCTGCCAGTTTTACCCAGTAAAACGGACATTCGCAATCCGCTTTCGCTACTTGCTCATGAACGCAGTCGCTTTGCGACTTGCGTTCAAACTTTACATTTTTTACAGAATCTCTGATTGTAAAAATCAGATCTAACTTTCCCGATTCCGCCGCTTTTGTAAAATTTCCTGTTTCCGCCACTGCCAGAAAACTCTCAATCATTTCACATCTGATATATTTACATTTTATTATAATTTTCTACCTATTGACCATAAAACCTAAATCTGCCGCATGGATTCAAATATATGAATTCCATGCGGCAGATTTATTTGTATAAGAAAATATGTTATCACATAATCTTTTGCCTTTGTTCTCTTTATGCAAGACCTGGGAAGATTGTCAGGATCAAAGCAACGATCAAAGCTGTAATGGTTGTATTTAATACGGTTGTAATAAATACATATTTGTAAGAATCTTTGATCTCAACTTCTGCAATACCTGTTGCAATGATAAATCCAGGGTTTGTCGGTAATGTATCCAGTGTCTGGGAAGCAAATACAGATACACGGTGCAAAGCACTCATATTGATACCCATGCTTGCAAATGTCTCAGACATGTATGGTAAAGTTGCAGACAGACCGGCAGGACCAGATCCGGAAGCACCTGTCAGTAATGCGATTGCAAGTACTACCTTGAATAATGCAGGACCGCCCATATGTAACAATCCGTTTGTCAGCACCGGGAAAGCCGGAGATGCTGCTACGACACCACCGATAGCTCCAAGCAAACCAACCTGAAGAACCAGCATAGTTGTCTGCTCTCCAACCGGTTTGATCAGTTCTTTCAGACCTGAGAATTTTCCATAGTATGGGAAGAAGAAAATCAGGGAAAGGATGATATTGAGCATCATACTTACCAAAATGTTCCATCCAAGACCATTGAAGCAGATCAGTGTAACAGCGATTGGGATAATAGACATTACCCAATGTGGTGTCTTCTGTCCTTCCGGGCGTTTTGGTGCGTTTGGTGCAGCGTCATATACATGTCCTTTTGCAATCTCTTTTTTAGAGATAACATTCATCATCACGATGTTCATGATCAGAACAACGGCACCGCCGATAAATCCAGGAACAGCTGCTGCCATCGGAGATGTACCAAGCATCTGAACAGCGATAACGTTCTGATCGGAAGTTGTACCCGGCATGGAACATGCAGCGGTTGCAAGTGCTCCTAATACAACACCGGGTCCCATTGCTCTTGGCATTTTTGCTTTTTCAAATAAGTCCATAGCAATCGGGAATAAAATAAACATAAGTACAACCGGGTTCATTCCACTGTAAGCAAGTACAGTACCAATTACATAAATTGTAAGAATTGCAAGAACCGGTTTCATAACAACCTGCTGACCTGCGGCAGCCTGTTTTCTTGCTTTGATTGTGAATAAATCATATAATGCGTTTGCGATGGATAATGCCGCACCACTTGCATTGTACAATGCAGCGATAACACATCCCATCAATACTGGTCCAAGCATTGCCGTTACATAATTGCATACGCTTGGTAACATTGTGTCTGTAAATGTTGTCAGCAGATTCATTCCGTTGAACAACGCGATCAGCAATGCACACAACGGTGCAAGAATAATTGTGCTGATTCCTTTGTATGCGCCGTAGATCAGTACAGCGACACCAACGATAATGCCTATAATACCTAATGCAGCCATTTTTCTTTCTCCTCCTTCAATATTTGAAATTCTCTTTATGACTGCTTATATTATATTTTATAAACTTTTTATAATCCAATACTTAATTTTTTATAAAATCATATCAAAACTGATATATGACTTCCACAATAAAAATTCACTTTACGGTCTGACCTTCCGGTTCACCGGCGTCTCACCTTCAAATACAAAAAATTGATAATCCGTGATTTTCTGACCCTCCTGCCATCGAAAATCACTCTGGATACCTTCCAGAAATTCAGAATTATAAAACCACTGCACCACATCCTCATCTCCGATAAATTCTTCATAGTTTTCGCTGGTAATCCCGAACTGTTCATAGCACTTACAGATTGCCTGGACCGCATCATAATAATCCACCACCGGACTTGGCATTTGTTCCGCACTTCCGGCATTCAATTTGTCTTTTTCATAATCTTTCAACAGCTGCTGCCACTCTGTTCCTGAATAAAAGGGATCGAATTTATTCCAGATAGACACTCCATCCAGCATATTCCCTGCAATTTCAAAAAATTCACTTCCATAAGCAGAAAAAGAAACAGATATTCTTCGGCCTTCCTCTATGCCGTGCTGTCGCAGCTTTACCAGAATATTGGCACACTCCCGGCCGCGGATCAGAAATACATAGCCGTCTGCATTCTCATTCAGCCCCTGGATTGCATAATAGGAATCATCCATTTCATCCGCTCCGGGCTTCACATCCACGATTTTCAAAATATTCAGACCAAGATCCGACAGCGTATCCTCAAACATCTTTGTGGTATTTTTCTTGGATTCATCCTGTGACATGGTATACAGTACAATATTTTTGATATCAGGGTTCTGCTGTCCCCACATCCGCACTTCCTCCAGCTCACCATCCTCTGAATCACTCATATAAGAGATTCCATACGGTGCCATAAGTTGTCGGGATTCCTCATATGAATAAGCGGCCAGATGGACCGTCCCATTTTTTTCTGCATTTTGTGCAATATACACTGTCTCCGGTGCATCCACCGGGCCAAGCACTGCAAAAGCAGTCCTGCTGGCACCCTGGTACAGACTCAATGCTTTGCTGTTATCCGAACTGGTATTTTCTGACACGATCCGCACATTACAGCCATTTACTCCACCATTTTTATTAACCTGAGCTGCAGCATATTCTGCCGCCCAAAGTGCTGATTTTCCAATAGATTCATACTCGCCACTCTCCTGTGAAAGCACCACGACCGGAAGTTCTCCTGCTTTCAGACACTGCTCAATTTTTTCCTGAAATGCACTCGCCTGCAAATCCCGCTGCACTGCAGTCCTCGAAAGAAACAGCATCAGCCCCGCCACAACAAATGCCTGCCATATTTTACGTTTCATCTTCACAAGCCTCCAACATGAACCAGAAACAGGTTCCTTCATTTGGTGTACTTTCTGCCCCAAACGGTGCATGATGCAGCCGCAGGATCTCACTTGCGATATTCAGTCCCACACCCATGCCTGATTTCTGCCGGTCATTCGGTTTTGCCTGATAAAACCGGTTCCATATATACGGCAGCTTATCCTTTTCAATTCCGATGCCATAATCAATGACTTCCACACGGACACTGCCCTGATACCGCCGTATCAGAATACGTGCCTCCTGTCTTTCCCCGGAAAATTTTACCGCATTGGATGCAAAATTATAAATGACCCGATAAATCAGTTTGCGGTCCGCATATACCAACATAGACTCAGGACAATCCATCTTAAATTGAAACTCCGGCTTGTTTGCACACACACTGGACAATACTTCCTCTGCCACATCTTGAATCGCAAATACAGATGGATGCATTTCCATAGTTCCCGACTGCAGTTTTGCCAGATCCAGTGTGTCACTGATAAAATTCGTCAGCCGGTCTGTCTCATCCAGGATCATCCGTACGTGTTCTTCCCGCTTTTCCGGAATTTCCCCGGAAAATGCCTCCAGCATCTCCGCATACATTCGGATTACGGTCAACGGAGTCTTCATATCGTGACTTACATTTGCTACAAAATCCCGGCGCAAAGCCTCTGTCTTGTTAAACTCCTGTTCCGCCAGCTCCAACGTATCTGCCAGCTGTCGGGCTTCCAGCGGGCCTTCCCGCATGAACTCTGTCTCATAATCTCCTGCTGCCATCTGTAATGCGCTTTTATTCAGATGACGAAACGGCCGTGCAAAATATTCTGCCAGGCAAACCGATAGAATCAATGCCAGGATCAGCACAGTCACCGTTACCAGCAGATAACGGCTGGTGAGCAGCTTCATCAGTGCATCCATGTTCGCCTGGGATCTGCTCACCACCAGTACCTGCCGGGAACCGTTGAGATTTGCCAGTACCACCGCCTGCACCGCCCAGCGGGACGCATGCACCTGATCCTCCACATAATACTGACAAATACCATCGGAATCATTCAACCGTTCAAACATCGTTTCATCTGCAATATCAGCCTGTTGCGGTGCTGTCTTCTCTCCCTGATTATTAACAGAAAAGACCACCTGCATCGAATTTTCCGACACGATCTGCACAAAATAATCATTCGACTTTGCCAGAAGCGCGATATTCGCCTCAAAATCCGCATCTCCATACATATCCCAGATAGACTGTGCTGCCATTTTCAGATCATTTTCCGTCTGTTCCTGATATTTATTTTTCACAGAAAAATGAAGCACCATCCAAAACAACAGCGCCATCGCCCCTGCAAGTCCCATAAATCCAAGCCAGAGGCCAAACATCATTTTATGCCTTTTCTTCTGCTTCAAATTTGTACCCCGCTCCTCTGTATGTCACAATATATGTCCGATAATCTCCCAGCACATGCCGCAGCATCTTAATCTGTGCATCCACCGTGCGGTCATCTCCCATAAAATCAAAGCCCCATACTTTTTCCAGCAGGGCATCCCTTGAAAACACAATGCCTCTATTCCGCACCAGAAAAAACAGCAGATCATACTCCTTAGGACGCAATTCCACATGCACTCCGTCTACAAAAACTTCCCTGGCGGAAATATTTACCGTCAGTCCCTGAAATTCATAAATTTCACCCTGTGGTTTCTCTTCCCTTGGTTCATGTCTCATCAGGATTACATTTACCCGGGCCATCAGTTCCTTAATAGAAAAAGGTTTTACCACATAATCATCAATGCCAGCTTCAAATCCCTGGAGTTTGTCATATTCTTCTCCTTTTGCAGACAGCATCAGCGCCGGAATATCCTTTATCTCCCGTATTCTCCGATATGCTTCATAACCATCCATCTCCGGCATCATAATGTCCATAATAATCAGGTCAAAATCCTGCTGCCGGCACAATTCCAGTGCCTCCCGCCCATTAGCTGCACCTGTCACATCATACCCTTGATATTCCGCAAATTCCCGGATTCCCATCCGAATTGATATTTCATCATCCACAACCAGTATTCTCTTTTTCATATCTCCTGTCCACCTAAATAAAAGCAGCCGACTGTTTTCCAGCCAACTGCCTCTGATTTTCACAGTAGCACACGGCTTATTCACTGCCATATCTGCTATCTGTACTATATCGTTTATGCGCTGATTTTGCAACTGTTCAAGTTCTTTTCCGTCATATATCCGAGTAAAATCTGAAGCGCAGAATTCTCCTGTCCCTGCTTCCATGCCGCCGCAATTTCTGTGGAATGTTCTAACGGACAGCACTGAAATCCAGGTGCATACACGTTTCGTACCCATGAATTGCACACAGTTACACCCAGTCCATTTTCCACATTCATTAAAATGGATTCCATACTGTTTACACTGCATATATTCGGCACAAATCCATACTTGCTGCCGATGGCACGCACACAATCCAACTGCATTTCTTCTCTGTCATCTGCCAGAACGAAAAACGTTTCCTGACGAAATTCCTCTGGTTTCCAGTTTTTCTTTCTTGTCCGAAATAAAGTATTGGAAAAAAGAATCATTTCCTGCGCTGTGTCGATGAGCATCGACTCCGCATCATACATTTTTGCAGTACGATCCTGCAGTGTAATGATCAAATCCATCTGCCCCATCTGAAAACGTGCAGACAGCTCCTGCAGCGTATATGCTTCCAGAGAAATCCTAATACCCGGATATTCCAGACGCATTTCTCTCAGCACCGGCTGCATATAAGTACCGATATTCCATCCATTCACATATCCGATACAGATCATTCCCCTGTCCATATCATTCAGCTGCTGTACCTGCTCTTTCGCTTCTGCAAAACACTGTTTCATCTTCTGAAATGCTTTTTCATAAATCCGGCCAGCTTCCGTCAATGCAATATGTTTTCCGCTTCTGTCAAAAAGCTGCGTATCCAGTTCCTTTTCCAAGCGTGCGATATTCCGGCTCAGATTAGGCTGAGAAATATAGATTTTCTCTGCCGCTTTACAAAAACTTCCTTCTTCTGCTACCGACAAAAAACTCTGTATTAACGTATCATTCATCCTATTTCTCCTATGTTATCCAGTGCTGATATCCGTGTACCTTTTTTTCTATATCGATAACATAACAGAGAAATATGATAGCTACATGAAATCTGCTTTCACAAATCCTATCTTTTCATCTCTTCCGGCAAAAAACACGTAAAACGTTCTCACTGTCAAACTTTCTCCCATTGATACAGGGAATATCCGTTTTTACCCGCACGTTTCGTCTGATACAATGCATGATCCGCCTTTCGATAAAGATCCATAAAAGAACTTCCATGCTGGGGTGCAAAAGCAATCCCCACACTGATTGTCATCTTCTGCTCTCCCATCTCCTCCACGCGTATACTGCCAACCTGTTTCAAAAGATTTTGAATCTTTATTTCAACCACATCTGTATTCGCTAAATTGCACATTAAAATAACAAACTCGTCTCCACCAATACGTCCTACTACATCATACTCCCGAAATTGAGACTGTAAAAATCTGCCAAATGTCTGCAGTACTTTATCTCCTACGATATGTCCAAAATTATCATTCACAGACTTAAAATAATCGATATCTAAAATGATAAAAGCATGCTGCCCGGCTTCTTCCTGTACAATATTTTGAATCAACCTCTGTGTAGTATCTTTATTATACAATCCGGTCAGTGCATCTCTCTGTGTATAACGTAATAATTCCGCTTTGTCTGCACTATTTTTGCGGACAATATATATTATAAGCACTGTTACCAGAACACAGAATGCCAGCATAAATATCGCCTCATATTTTCTGATAAAAGAATAGGATTTCTGCGCTGCTTTCACCGGTACAATATAACAGATCATCCAGTCATTCATTCCAAGCGGTGTATATGCCAGATAATAATCTGATTTGCTAGTATCATCCAGACCAAGCTGTACCAATCCTTCCTTTCCCTCTTTAAAGTCTGATTTCAGCATATTCAATGTCTGCGTTTGATTTATATTTTTCTCTTCATAGTAATTAAGTAAATTTCCTCCATACGAAATTTCCCTTTTCTGCTGCGAATCTCCCTCTTCCTGAACAATAATCGTACCATCTTGTTTTACCACAAGTGTATCACCTTCTCCATAAAACAAATCATCAAACAGCATATGGCTTAGTAATGTTACATTACAGGACCCACCAAGAATTCCGATTATTTCATTATCAGAATTATAAATAGGTACTCCCAAAACCACACGTGTCTGCTGATCAACACTGCTTTCCAATGGATCACTTAACGTCTCTTTCCCACTCATGGCTTCCTTAAAATATCTTCGGTAAGACAAATTCTTTACTACAGCATTATCATAGTGTGCGGTTCCATCAGGTTCAATCAATGCAACACGTTCTAAATCCGTCTTTTCTACAATAGCTTCTAAACGATCTATATTATTCTGCGAAATCAATGGTTCTGATTTTCCAATCTGCCATGCAATTTCATTCAGGTACTGATAATTAATATCAAATATTGTCCGCAAATGTTCACTCTGACGTGACACATTTGTAGAAATTCGCTCCTGAGAATTTTTTGCGATCGAATGCTGTACACCGGAATAAAAAATAAAAATACCAACAACTAATGCAATTAGAAATATGCTGATCGCCATAATATAATCTTTTAACGTAACTGTCTTTTTTTTCATATTTAATATCCTCTTTGCCTGATCTAATTGCTTCTGCGGTTGTAATACAAATTATTTTAAGTTTTATATCACATCGCCAACTTTTCATTTATATTATAGCATTTCTTGTATTATACATTCCATTTACGTAAGCGTCCAATAAGAGGGTGTATCGAAATTTCTGGCTGTTGCATGTAAACTATTGATTAGAGTTTTGGGAGTTGACTCTAAAAACTCTAATCTAATCTAAGGAGCAGGCTTATGGATCTTTCTTCTTTGACTCCAGACAAACAGGTGAAACTTCAATACTGGCTGGATGTAATACGGCAATGCAGGGCCTCCGGACTGACAAATCAGATCTGGTGTGAACAACACGATATCTCTTTGAAAAGTTATTATTACTGGCTTTCCAAAATTCGAAAGCTTGCCCTGGAAGAACTGCCCCGCAAGAAAAACGGCATCCACATGTGTACAGACCAACAGTCAACTGCTTTAACGGAATCCCCGGCTGAGTTTGCGGAGCTTTCACTTCCGGACAGAAACATTTCCCGTTCCACTCCTGCAGCCATACTTCATATCGGATCCATAACAGTGGAACTTTATGAAGGCACATCTGCCCAGATGCTGGAAAACATTTTGAAAGCCGTGCAGTCATGTTAGGAGATCTTTCCCATGTGGAGAAAATCTATATCCGATGCGGCTACACCGATATGAGGAAGCAGCTCAATGGCTTGCTGGATATCATCCAGTACAACTTCAAACTGGATCCTTACAGCAATTCCTTATTCCTGTTCTGTGGAAAGAGGGCTGACCGGATCAAAGCAGTCCATTACGAGGGAGACGGTTTCTGCCTTTTATACAAACGGTACGAAAACGGACGTCTCCAATGGCCGCGGACCGGCGAAGAAGCAAAACAGATTTCTGATCAGCAGCTGCGCTGGCTTCTGGAAGGTTTGAACCCGGAGCAGCCAAAGGCGGTTCAGAAATGGCTCCCGCATAAGTCTGAAAATACTGAAAATCCTTAGAAATGCTGGGAAATCTGACGATTCTATGGTATAATAATCCTATCGAAGCGAAAGGGTTTTCAGGTTATGTCAGCTACGGAACAGGAGTATAAAAATCATATCAAAGAACTGGAACAGCAGGTCCGGCTCCTGAAAGAGCAGGTTGATTTCCTGACCCGTAAACTTTATGGAACAAAATCCGAGAAGACATCTACTCTCGAAATCGAGGGGCAGATGTCTCTTTTTAATGAAATCGAAACCTGTGCGGATCCTGATGCACACGAACCGGAGCTTGTTGAGATAGAGAAGCACCTACGTAAAAGGAAGTACACCGGTCAGCGGGAAGAACTGGTAAAAAATCTCCCCCACAGCAAAGTACTCCATACCATAGATGAAAGGGAACAGATATGCGATAACTGCGGGAGTACGATGGTGAAAGTAGGGGAAGAATTCGTCCGCACGGAAGTACAGTTTATCCCTGCAAAACTCAAGGTGATTGACCATTACCGGGAAACGTATGAATGCAGGTCGTGCCGGAAAAACGGAACTCCTTATATGGAGAAGGCTCCGGTGCCATATCCTCCCGTCCTGCATTCTCTGGCATCTGCATCTACCATCACCTGGCTCATCCACCAGAAGTTTGAATTAAGCATCCCGCTGTACAGACAGGAAAAAGAATGGGAGGCTTTGGGATTACGTTTAAGCAGAGCGACTATGTCAAACTGGCTTCTGGTTGTCTATCGGGACTGGCTTGTACACATCGTCCACCGTCTGAAGCTGGAACTTCTGAAACAGAGATACCTTCATATCGATGAAACACATGTACAGGTGCTGAAAGAACCGGGACGGAAAAATACGTCCGATTCCTATATGTGGGTTTACTGCAGCATCAGAGATGCTGTAAATCCCATCCGCTACTTCGAGTACCAGCCGGGACGAAGCGGGAAATATCCGGAAGCGTTTCTGAGGAAATATGAAGGTTATATCCATACAGACGCTTACTCCGGATACAATGCAGTTTCAGGAGTAAAAAGATGTCTTTGCTATACGCATCTGCGCCGAGCTTTCGTGGATGCGCTCCCAAAAGACATTCATAATTCGGAAGCATCAAAACCTGCGGAAGCAATCCTCCGTCTGAATCAACTCTTTAACATAGAGTCAGAGTTGGAGGCGCTCCCTCCTGATCAGAAGAAAAAAGAACGTCTTATCCGCGAGAAACCGCTTCTCGAGGCTTTTTGGTCATGGGCAGAAAAAAGTGCCATCGGAGAGCTGCCGAAATCCAAACTTTCAAAAGCTTTTCACTACGCCTTAAATAACCGTGAAGGTTTTTGGACTTATCTGGAAGACGGGAATTGTTCCATCAGTAATTCGCTTGCGGAAAACTGTATCCGTCCCTTTGTGATCGGCAGAAAGAACTGGCTGTTCTCCGGCAGTCCGAAAGGGGCGGAAGCCAGTGCAGGAATCTATACACTGGTAGAGACAGCGAAAGCGAATGGGCTTGCCCCGATGAAATATATAAAATATATCCTGTCCGACATGCCGGGGAGTGCTTTTCTTGAACATCCTGAATATCTGGATGATTATCTGCCTTGGAATCCTCTTGTAAAAGAATTCTGTCGATAACCGTTGACCTTTTAATATAAAAGGCTGACGGTTATTTTTCTA